>OGDJ01000650.1_pt1 | contig 18921 bp, 15 predicted proteins | sample 1570401 | NCBI WGS metagenome assembly OGDJ01 (sample SAMEA2582185, study PRJEB24529) | metagenome | biome: Human gut stool | place: China | collected 2011
TAACCCATATCAGAGTTCTTAGAACATCTTGCTTCGGACAATGGAGCTGGTATGCGTAAATATAATACGTTATACACTCGTACATTAAGTTGGCATGTTTTGCCCCCAACATCATACTATTGTATCTGTCCTGTTTGTAAGGTGCAGCTTATTTAATAAAATATATATACTATTTTTAAAATGTTTGTGATAAACTTATACGGTGTATTGCTTGGAAAATATTCGATACGTTTTTAAATAATGGTATTGACCGGATATACCGGTGGAAGAAAGGAAATCACATTGAAAAATTTTAAATATAAAGTGCTTATATCAATTCTTGTGTTCGTTGCGGTTGCGGTTATCACGATTGTGCTCACCAGAGCTACGGATGAAGTCCGTTCCAGCAAGGAGAATATGTCTGCGGCAACACTTCCGGTAGTATATATGATAAGTGAGGGCGGGCAGGAGTTCAATCCGCTGCACGGATATGTGAGCAATATTGATGAGAGCATGTTACATGAGTGTATCACACCTCTCCCGGAGGGAAGAAAGCTAAGAATCGGTATCGGGACATACGGTCAGAAGATAACAGGGATATCGTATGAGATAAGGAGCCTTGACGGCTCAGAGTACATAGAGAACACAACGGTTACGGATTATCAGACAGTGGGCTATGCTGATGATGAAAATGGTAAAGTCAGTTACGAAACTAATGATGTCAATACAACAGGCAATATGGGTGAGCGCATCGAGGCGGTTCTCAACATAAAGAACCTCCTTGAGGATAATACCGAGTATATGATGAAAATTACTGTCTCAACAGAGAAAAAGACGGCAGCATATTATACAAGGATTGTGCTTGGCGATGGGTTGAACCTTGACGATAAGCTGAACTATGTTATTCATTTTTCAAATGTGACGTACGATGAGGAGGCGATAAATGAGATTATCCCGAAGCTTGAGCCGAATTCATCCGGCGATAATACGAACCTTGGACATGTGAATATCCATTCCAAGCTTTCTCAGGTCGGCTGGGGCGCATTACAGCCGCAGTACTACGGCAGAATATGGCCGATGGTTGTGGAGATACAGGGGAATACAGCGGATATCAGGCTTGACTACCGGGTGAGCACGCCGGCAGCAAGAGGACTTGATATCTATGATGTGAAGGAATTTTTCCGTATCAGACGTGCCGATGCTGATACAACATACGTTTTGGGATATGACAGATATGTAGACCAGTTATTTGACGGGCTGGAGGATTTGAATGATTCGGGAAGAATTTACCTTGGAATCACGTCGGGGCTTGAAGAACTTCAGATGATGAGCGACAGCACCGGCAGGGTGACCTGCTTTGTAAGGGGAGAGGAGCTGTGGAGCTACAATTCCAAGACCAACCAGTTTGTCCAGCTTTTCACGTTTGTAGATGATGATTCCGCTTATGACTCCGTGAGGGAGGCATATCAGGAGCACGGAATAAAGATTTTGTCGGTGGATTCAGATGGGAATGTGAGCTATGTTGTGTACGGATACATGAACCGGGGAAGCCATGAGGGTGAGATGGGTGTGTCCGTGTGCAGCTACAATGCAGAGAAAAACCTTGTTGAGGAGATTCTGTACATTCCGAGAAATGAGATATATGATGTCATAAAAAAGGATGTAGAAGTACTGACATATCTTAATGACGAGGGAAGATTTTTCATGTATCAGGGAGGAAGCATATACTCTGTGCATTACGATACCAAGGAGTATATGGTTGTGTCCTCACAGGTGGTTGAGGATTCCTGCCTGTATTCCGAAAAATATTCTATATTTGCTTATCAGGAAGGTGGGGACGAGAATCACAGTGAAGCTGTGAAGATAATATATCTTGATACCGGTGAGACAGCGGAGATTGCTGCGGCGGATACGGAGTATATAAAGACCTTGGGACTTATAGACGGCAATATCATATACGGAAGGGCGAGAAAAACTGAAATCAGCGCTCTGTACCCGATGTACCGCATAGAGATAGTCAACGGCAGCCTTGAAACAATCAAGGACTATGAAAAATCCGGAGTGAGGGTTATGGATGTCACGGCGGACAGCAACAAGATAATTATTAAAAGAGCAGAGATAAATGATGATGGAAGCCTTACGGATATGGCTGATGACCAGCTCTTAAGCACGACAATGACACCGGATGGAATCCTGACAACCAGACAGGTGGCAACGGATGTAAGACAGAAGGAGCTGTATATAATTCTGACTGTATCTGTGCCTTCATCGGATGACACCAAGGTAATATACCCTAAGAGCATTATATTTAACGGAGAAGCACAGCTCTATATGAGTGAGGTCACGAGGAAAAATGACTATTACAGAGTGTATAGCATGGGAGAGCTTTCGCTTTTGACCGGTAATCCTGCACAGGCGATAGCACAGGCGGATGAACAGGCGGGAGTTGTTGTCGCACCATCAGGCAGCATTATATGGGACAGATATAAGACAAATACAGCCAAAATCTCTGTTCCGGATAGTTATAGGTCAGAGCAGGTTATGGATATAACAGGTGTGAGCCTTGATGAAGCACTGTACTATATTCACAAAGGATATGCACTGAATGTGATAACCGAGGACGAGAGTATGCTTGTGTATGCGTATGATAAGAGCAATGTTGCGTATGTATCGGGAGAAAACAGCTTTAACACGGCAAAAACAGAGATGGAAAAACTTATAGGGTTGAAAAATACAGTGATATTGGTCTGCAATATCATAAAAGACTGACAAAACGATTGACCATATTGGAATAATATTGTAAGATGAAGAGTGACAAATCAGTTATTTGTCCAGCGGTAATACATTATTCCGATATATGGATTCAGAGAGGATTATTGATATGGAACTAATTAACATCAGAGATTTATTCAGGGACAAGGAAAAATATCTTGGAAATAAGGTTACGGTCGGAGGCTGGGTGCGCAGCGTCCGTGACTCTAAGACATTCGGATTTATAGTTGTGAATGACGGAACATTTTTTGAGCCATTACAGGTTGTATACCATGACACTATGGAGAATTTTGCACAGATAAGCAGGCTCAATGTTGGCGCCGCTATCATTGTTACAGGTACGCTCATCGCTACGCCGGATGCCAAGCAGCCGTTTGAGATTCAGGCAGACAGCATAGAGGTTGAGGGCGAGAGCACTCCTGATTATCCGCTTCAGAAGAAGAGACATTCGATGGAGTACCTCAGAACAATCACGCATTTAAGACCTAGAACCAACACCTTCCAGGCGGTGTTCAGGGTACGTTCGCTTATCGCTTATGCCATCCATCAGTTCTTTCAGGAGAGAAACTTTGTATATGTTCACACTCCGCTCATAACAGGAAGTGACTGCGAGGGTGCAGGCGAGATGTTCCAGGTAACAACCATGGATTTGAACAATGTTCCTAAGACAGAGGACGGCAAGGTCGATTATTCCAAGGATTTCTTTGGAAAGCCTACTAATCTTACGGTAAGCGGTCAGCTTAACGGCGAGACCTATGCGATGGCATTCAAGAACATTTATACATTCGGCCCTACCTTCCGTGCAGAGAACTCCAACACAACAAGGCATGCTGCTGAGTTCTGGATGATTGAGCCTGAGATGGCGTTTGCAGACCTTAAGGATGATATGATACTTGCTGAGAGCATGATTAAGTATGTTATAAGATATGTGCTTGAGAACGCTCCTGAGGAGATGAACTTCTTCAACAGCTTCGTAGACAAGGGACTCCTTGAGAGACTGAACCATGTGCTCAACTCAGAGTTCGGACATGTGACATACACAGAGGCTGTCAAGATACTTGAGCAGCACAATGATAAGTTCGAGTACAAGGTATCATGGGGCTGTGATTTACAGACAGAGCATGAGCGTTTCCTCACAGAGGAGATTTATAAGAGACCGCTATTTGTTACGGATTATCCGAAGGAGATTAAGGCATTCTATATGAAGCTCAATGAAGATGGAAGGACAGTTGCCGCTATGGACTGCCTTGTTCCGGGTATCGGTGAGATTATAGGCGGAAGCCAGAGAGAGGACGATTACGATAAGCTTGTTGCGAGAATGGATGAGCTTGGTCTTAAGAAGGAGGACTACCAGTTCTACCTTGACCTTAGAAAGTACGGCTCAGCAAGACATGCCGGCTTCGGTCTTGGCTTTGAGCGCTGCGTAATGTACCTCACAGGCATGGGCAATATCCGTGATGTTGTTCCGTTCCCAAGAACTGTAGGTAACTGTGATTTATAATTTATAAGCAGTTTGGAAATATAATTTTCAAACTGCTTATTGGTGGCAATGCTTGCAGTATGCAGGAGTATGATTATGAAATAATGGGCGTTAGGGAGTTGACATATTTATGTGCTTAACGAACTTTTGATGTAATCATGGATGATATTCATGTTATAATGAGCGAAAGAGAGTCAGAGGGAGCTTGCTAACTCTTGACGAACGGCGAAATTATTGGGTGATGAAATCACGATGTAGTATCGACAGCGTATGGATGGTGTGGCTGCTTGCAGTCGGGCAGTCTGTACGCTGATTGATTTATATAATGTATAGTGCACAACTGTTTATTGGTGATTTTTGGTTTTGAAATTATCTAATGTACCGAAGATTCAGAGGTGGATATGAAGAGGGGCTTAAAGATATTTTTAATTGTCTTTATCATATTGTTGTCGATTGTGGGGCTGGGGCTTGTCGCTGTCAGCCCTTATTTGTCTGCGGTAGGGAAGTATATAGGCAATGCGAAGGCTATTGCAGCAGAAAGCAGGCTTTCTGATTTCAGAAGTACGGAGACAAGCATTATCTATGACGTGAATGGGGAAGAGATAACAACAGTCAGCGGTGTGAAGGAGCTGTATTATCTTGAGTCCTACAAGATACCTAAGGTTGTAAAGGATGCATTCGTTCTCATTGAGGATAGAAAGTTCTACAGACATGGAGGTATAGATATTGCCGCCATAATAAGAGCCGTAAGCATTAATTTTAAGACTAAGAGCAAGGCGCAGGGCGCGAGTACCATAACCCAGCAGGTAGCGAGAAATATCTATCTTTCACAGGATGTCACATGGGAGAGGAAGATAACAGAGATATTTCTTTCGATGGAGCTTGAAAAGCGCTATACCAAGGATCAGATACTTGAATTTTACATAAATAATATATACTTCGCCAATGGTCTGTACGGCATTGAGGCGGCGGCGCAGGGGTACTTTAACAAAGCTGTGGGTGAGCTGTCGATATCACAGCTTGTATTTTTGACAACAATACCTAATAATCCATCCAAGTATGACCCATTTGAGCACTTGGACAGAGGAGTGGAGAGGCGGGATTACATACTTGGGCTGCTGCATGATTACGGGAGTATATCCGACGAAGAATATCAGAATGCAATAGCTGAGGAGATTGTCTTAAGTCCGCCCGAGGCTGAGAAGTATGATTCGGTTGAGACTTATGTGTACTACTGTGCTACGCGCTCACTTATGAAAGCGGCGGGCTTTAATTTCAGATATGAATTTATCGACGAGGATGACGAGGCAGCGTACAAGGAGCTGTATGATAATTGGTATTCGCGTTATCAGAGAACTCTTTTTACAGGAGGATACAGGATATATACGGCAATAGATATGGACAAGCAGCAGCTTCTCATGGATTCGTTGGATGCTGCATTGGCTTGGAATACGGAGACTAACGATGAAGGCGTGTATAAGCTTCAGGCTTCGGCGGTATGTATAGACAATGCTGCAGGATATGTCACAGCGATTGTGGGAGGCAGAAACCAGGGGCTTCCGGGCTACACGCTCAATCGTGCATACCAGAGCTTCAGACAGCCGGGAAGCGCCATCAAGCCGCTTGTGGTGTATGCACCGTATCTGGGACTTGGGCATAACCCGGATGAGCTTATAGACGATTCGCCGATGGAGGGCGGTCCGGAGAATTTTGAGAACAGATATCCCGGTGAAGAGACCTTGCAGGAGGCGCTCGCATGGTCATCAAATGTGGCTGCATGGAAGCTTTTTGAACAGATTACGCCTGAGTATGGAATGTCCTTTGTAAAAAAGATGCATTTTGGCAGGCTTGGCGAGGATGAGCATTATATGGCGGCATGCCTTGGCGGGTGGAGCTATGGAGCGAGCGCACTTGAGATGGCTGGCGCTTATGCGGCACTTGCGGGTGACGGAGTTTTCCACGAGCCTACGGCGGTTATGAGGATAACTGACTCAAAGGGCAGGACTATTGTGGATAATGGAGGCAATGGAACGCAGATTTATGAAAAGAGTGCAGCCAGAATGGTGAGCAAAATGCTGCAATATGGTGTGGAACACGGAATTGCCACAGGGGCTAAGCTTGATAACGCGGTGGTTGCGGTAAAGACGGGAACCACAACGGACAACAAGGATGGCTGGACCGTGGGATACTCCGCATACTACACAACAGCGGTGTGGGTTGGGTATGACATTCCAAAGAGGATGGCTGACCTTACGGGCGGCACATATCCTATGACAATATGGAAGAGCTTCATGCAGACTATCCACGAGGGGCTTGAAATAAAAGAGTTTCCCAAATATACCGAATATGCTGATAACAGTGTCAAAACTGATACACTGCCTGATAACATTATTGATAATGGCGATAACAGCCGGCAGGAATCGACAGCCGCCATTGAGGACATACAGAATGCGCTGGGGGACAAGAGCTATAATGGAGCCGGTGGTGACGGTAACGCAGCGTCATCGGCAGGAGGTGACGGCAATGCCACAGGAGCGGTATCGGGTGATGGCAATGCGTCCGGTCATCACGGAGGTGACGGCAATGCCTCGGGCACTGTCGGCGGTGACAAGAATGCAGGGGCACTTGGAGGTGACGGCAATGCCTCCGGCTCTGTAGGAGGGGATAAGAAAGCCGGCACTGTCGGAGGAGATACCAATGCACCGGGAAGTAGCAGAGGAGATTCAGATGCCGCCGGAACAGCCGGAGGAGATGTGAACGCGGGAGCCGGAACCTCCTCAGGCGGCGACACCAATGCCGGTTACACAGCGGGCGGAGATACGGATGTGAAGCTGCCGTAACCGGAGAGCAGCCAGCCTGTTCTGTGCAGAATAATTGACCGACTTAATGAAGCTGTAAAGTAAGAGCGATTCCAATTTAGCGGAATTGCACTTGCTTTACAGTTTTTTACTTGGGAAAGATAGCACAGGAAGGTTGATTTTTAATACAATCAATAAAGACATACTTATGCAAGACTTATTGGAATACAAAAACAGGGTGTTAAAACATGCCCAAACACCTATGCCGTGTATGCGCCGGTGTATATATGCATAGCGCGACTTTTGGTCACAACGGAGCCGCTATGCATATATACAGCCGGCACATACACTTCACAGTCCTGAATGCATGTTTTAACACCCGTCCGGGTTTGTAATTAACTAAATTACTTCTTATTGTACTCCTTGAGAAGCTTCTGGATTCTGTCAACCGGGTCGAGAAGCTTGCTTATGGAAGCATCATGGTTGAGCGTGTCGATGATGAGTGCGATGTACTTGCTCATATCTACATTGATATAATATGGCTTGGAGAGAAGCTCAGGTGTCTGGTAGATAACATTCGTTGTGAGAACCTTATCTATAAGACCTGCCTCATAAGCTTCATCGAACTTCTCAAGACCATTGGTGAAAAGACCGAAGGTGCTTGCGAGGAATACTCTCTTTGCCTTGCGTGCCTTTAATTCCTTTGCAACATCAAGCATGCTTTCGCCTGAGGAAATCATATCGTCGATGATAAATACATCCTTGCCTTCAACAGAGCTTCCGAGGAATTCGTGTGCTACGATAGGGTTACGACCGTTTACAATCTTAGTATAATCTCTTCTCTTGTAGAACATACCTACATCAAGACCGAGCACGTTTGCAAAGTATACGGCTCTATGTGTTCCTCCCTCATCCGGGCTTATAATCATCATGTGGTCGCTGTCGAAGGTTATATCAGATACATTTCTGGTGAGATACTTGATGAACTGGTAAGCAGGCTGTACAGTCTCAAAGCCCTTTAACGGAATAGCGTTCTGTACTCGTGGGTCATGGGCATCGAAGGTGATGATATTGTCAACACCCATGTCTGTGAGCTCCTGAAGTGCAAGAGCACAGTCTAAGGACTCACGTCCGCTTCTCTTGTGCTGTCTGCTCTCATAGAGGAAAGGCATAATGACGGTGATTCTTCTTGCCTTACCGCCTACAGCAGCGATAATACGCTTTAAATCCTGATAATGGTCATCAGGTGACATGTGGTTCTCCTTACCGCACAGAGAGTAGGTAAGGCTATAGTTACATACATCGACTAAAAGGTACAAATCATATCCGCGGACAGATTCGTTGATAATTCCTTTAGCCTCTCCTGAGCCGAAGCGTGGTACGCTTGCACTTAAGATGTAGTGGTCTCTCTGGTATCCTGCAAAAGCTATTGTAGACTTATGCTCATTTTCTCTTTCGGTTCTCCATTGAACAAGGTAGTCATTTACCTTCTGGCTGAGCTGTTCACAGCCCTTAAGGGGAATGATTCCAAGTGCCCCCACTGGTATGGTTTCAAGGTCGCGTTCTTCCTGAAGCATGATATTTTCCTCCGTAGATGTGTTGTGATTAAAGTTTCTTCAAACGAATGTCGTCACCATATATTTTGAATATCTGGTATGACATGGTGAGTCTGGAAAAAATACGCTCAGAATAGGTATTCATAAGCTCCTCAAGACTCAGATTCGTTGATATAATTGTTGACAGACCTGCAAGAATTCTTTCATTAATACAATAAAATAATCGGGAGTTGGTAAAGCTGTTAACCAGCTCTGTCCCCAGGTCATCTATAATAAGCAGCCCGCAGTCAAGAATCTGTGAAAATGCATCCCTGTAATCTGCTTCGCTGTCATTATCAAAAGCATATTTTGAAAAAAGGTCAAACAGGTCTATGGCTGACAGATACAGCACGGAATACCCCTTTTCAAGAAGCTCACCTGCAATGCAGTGGGTGAGAAAGGTCTTGCCGACGCCGGTATCACCATAGAATAAAAGATTATCCCCCGATGGGAAATCACTTATGAATGAATTGACATTCTTTGTGACATTGACTATATTCTCCAGAGCGGATATTCCGGAAACAGGGTCAATATAATCCTCCGAATACCAATCATAATTGAAGTTAGAGAAATTTTCAAGTAGGAGAATTTTTTTAATATTGGATTGATTGTATAAAAGGTCTATTGCAGCCTGTTTGAAGCATCGGCATTTCTGACCGTTTATAAAGCCTGTATCCTTGCAGAGCGGACACTCATAGTGAAGCTCGAGATAATCCTCCGGGTATCCTGCTGCTGTGAGCAGAATACTCTTTTCTTCGTTGATGGAGGCAAGCTTTTCCGAAAGACGTGCGCGCTTACTCATGTCCCCCATGACGGCAGCGCGGGCTGCCTCGGCGGAAACGGCTGCCGTTTCCTTTCGGAGTTCATCATACTCGGGGATTCTTGCGTTGATTTCCTCAATCCTTGAATTCTGCACGGCGCGCGCATGGCTCTGCCGGGTGTCATACATTCTCATAATGGTATCGTATTGCGAATTGTTTAACTTCATCTATTATCTCCTTGCATACTGCAAGCTTTGCCTGCAGTACTGCCATCAATATGTAGTTTGAAAGTTTTGCTTTCAAACTTTAATCTTTCTTGCTGATAATCTGTTTTTCCAGTGCATTGAAATCATATTTTCTCTGCGAAAAATTATTGAAGCGGTTGGTGTTCTTTCCTGTTCTTATGGCAGGGGAGCCTGTAGTGTCCGCTTTGCCGGAGGCTTTGCTGCCGGAAAAAACGTTGTCCTTCTTAGAGACTGCGTGGGCGGCATCGACCGATTCGATATCCGATACGGTATGTACGTTTTTCTTTCTCCAGTTGGAAAGAATTGTGTCTGTATACTCAAAGCTCGGCTTATGCAGTGCCTGAATTGTGCGGTTGCAGGCTTCTATCACGAGTTCTGTCTCAAAACCGTACTCATCATACCAGCGAGTGATGAAATCAAGCTCAGGCTTGCCCGGCATACGGTCATTGATACCGAATGCCTTCATGACGGAATAGATTTTCTTACTATGTATCTCATGCTGCTGTTTTGCCTGTTCGGCTGTCACAAGACCTTCCTCATGCCAGCTTATGGCTACACGTTCAAGATAACGGAAGCTTCTCTTCTCAAGGGAAACACAGTATTCAAATAGATATTCAAGCAAATCATCAGAAAAATTCAAATCATTGTGGATATATATTATTGTGCTGATTTCTGAGTTGGTGAGTGTCTTGCCGAACAGCTTCTCGGCGACAAAAATCAACTGATGGAGGTTGTCATCACTGTCGCACATGCGCTTGATGGCCGCAGGGGAATAATTGTATTTGCCGGGAAGAGTCTCATCAGGGGCATGGACCGGTGTCTGTTCGCCAAGGGCGTTGACTCCTTCTGCTGCGGCAGCCGTTTCAGCTGTATTGTATGAAGGCTCCTCTGCCGGGCTGTCTGTGGAAAGCCTGTCCGGCTTCTGCCTGATCGGTAAAAGTGTAATGCTCACGGGAATATCACCGCTGTAGCCTACGGATAGAAGCCCTGCCTTTTCCCAGTACTTTATGGCACGGATTATATCGCTCTCGGTATGATTAAGCAAATCGGCAATATCGGTGAGGGTAGAAGAACGCCCTGCCGGGTTGGCATACATCCTAAGCAGACACAAATAGACCTTCACAAATTCGCCGTTTGCCGAAGGCATATATCTGTCCAGAAAAATATTAGGGATGGTTGTCTCATTAGGAGTGTAGGTTGAGGTTAATGTAATAGGTGCCATAGCTGTACTCTCGTTTCTTAAAAATTCTATAGTAAGTATAGCATAGCCGGGCTTTTTTGAGAATAGATTTTATGGCAACAAAGCAAAGTTGTGAAAGTTGTGGATATGAAAAATGTGGATAATGTGGATAAGATGTGGAAAACCCCCTAAAATGCGGAGATTATAGGGGGTTGTGGATGTGGATAATCTGTGTATGCTGTGTGAATATCGCAATATTTACTTAAGCAGGTCTTCTCCGACCTCAAGAATGTTGCCTGCTCCCATGGTGATTACGACGTCGCCTTCTGAACAGTTGTCTTTTATAAATGCTTCTATCTCAGGGAAAGTCATAAAATATTCACATGGGGTACCGCTGCCGAGAATAAGCTTTTGAATATCTGCTGAGCTTACTCCATATATGTCTTGCTCGCGTGCGGAATATACCGGGGCTAAGACTACGTGGTCTGCGTGTGCAAGAGCCTTGGCAAATTCAGGCAGAAATGCCTTCGTGCGTGTGTATGTGTGCGGCTGGAATATGCACCAGAGCTTATTGTGAGGATAGTGCTGTGCCGCCTTAAGGGTTGCTGTTATCTCAGCAGGATGGTGCGCATAGTCATCAATGATTGTAAAGCCGTTGCATTTGCCCTTAATCTGGAAACGGCGGTCAACACCGCTGTAGGAGGCGATTCCCTTCACGGCGGTATCAAGCCTTATGCCGAGGGTGACGGCGGCAGCTATTGCTGCAAGGCTGTTTAATACGTTATGTTCTCCCGGAACCTTGAGTGCAACCTTGCATTTTTCTTCATTATTATAAAGAAGCGTATAGCAGTAGTCACCCTTATTGTCAATATGAAAATCCGTGGCAGAGTAGTTGCTTGTCTGCGGGTTAAGTCCGAATGTAATCACGTTACAATTGCTGTCCCTGTAAAAATAGGAGTAGTCCTCAATTCCGCTGTTTATAACGAGATATCCGTCATCAGGCAGCAGCTCTGTGTATTTTTTGAACGAGGCGCGGATATCGTCTAAGTCCTTGAAGAAATCAAGATGGTCCTCCTCAACATTGAGAATAATATTCATGGTTGGGTGGAAGGACAGGAAGCTGTTGGTATATTCGCATGCTTCGGTGAGAAAGACCTCCGAATGGCCTATCCGCATATTGCCGCCGATTGACGGGAGCATACCGCCCACGGATATCGTTGGGTCGGTGCCTGCTGACATGAGTATCTCACTGAGCATTGATGTTGTGGTTGTCTTTCCGTGTGTTCCTGAGACACCGATGGCTGTGCGGTAATTTTTCATTATCTGACCGAGCAGTTCGGCGCGTGACAGCATCGGTATGCCAAGCTCCTGACAGCGGGCATATTCAGGGTTATCCGGGTGAATGGCAGCAGTATAGACGCAGGCATCAACAGATAAATCAATATTGTCTGCCTTCTGTCCTATGAATATATCACATCCGGCGTCGGAGAGCTGTCTTGTGAGAGCGGATTCCTTGTTATCCGAGCCGGATATTTTAAAATTCTCCGATAAAAGAAGCTCCGCAAGACCGCTCATGCTTATTCCACCGATTCCGATGAAATGTATATGTATGGGTTTATTAAAGTCAATCTGATACATTATATAATCCTCCTGATTACTATGAGGCTGGGCTTGGAACATGCTCTATAAATATAATACGTTATGCGCACGGATATTAAAATTGGCATGCTTCGTCCACAACATCATTACTATTTTATTATGAATATATTGGATATATACACAATATAATATAACACCAATCATGAAAAAACCAGTATTAAGTTGAATAATGAAATATAATGGTAAAAAACAAATTATCAACCAATTATCAGAAAAAGATATATTTTTTAACAAAAAATATAAAAATTTCTTCACTTATAAAATAATTTATGTTATAATGACATTACAAAACCATAAATGTGATGATTGGCTTTAGTAAATTGACAAGAGGTGGTAGCATGATTAAAAAAGAGATGATTGCTATGTTGCTGGCAGGTGGACAGGGAAGCCGTCTGGGTGTTCTTACATCGAATATGGCAAAGCCGGCTGTAGCATTTGGCGGTAAGTACAGAATAATTGACTTCCCGCTCAGTAACTGTATTAATTCTGGAATTGATACCGTAGGTGTTCTCACACAGTATCAGCCGTTACGACTTAACACACATATTGGAATTGGTATTCCATGGGATCTTGACCGTAATCGTGGTGGAGTGACTGTACTTCCGCCGTATGAGAAGAGTACAAGCAGTGAGTGGTACACAGGAACCGCCAATGCGATATATCAGAATCTCGAATACATGGAGCTTTACAATCCGGATTATGTACTCATTCTTTCAGGCGATCATATATACAAGATGGATTATGAGCTTATGCTTGACTATCATAAGGCTAATAATGCCGATGTAACGATAGCAGCTATGCCTGTTCCTATTGAGGAGGCAAGCCGTTTTGGTATTCTTGTTACGGACGAGCATAATAAGATTACCGAATTTGAGGAGAAGCCTGCTAACCCGAGCAGTAATCTCGCATCTATGGGAATTTACATATTCAGCTGGCCTGTTTTGAAGGAAGCTCTTATCAAGATGAAGGATGAGCCGGGCTGTGATTTCGGAAAGCATATTATTCCATACTGCCACGAGAACAAGCAGAGACTTTTTGCCTATGAATTTAACGGATATTGGAAGGATGTAGGTACCCTTGGCTCATATTGGGAGGCCAATATGGAGCTTATTGATATTATCCCCGAGTTTAACCTCTATGAAGAATTCTGGAAGATATATACGAAGAGCGATATTCTTCCGCCTCAGTATCTTGCGGATAATTCAAAGGTTTTCAGAAGCATAGTAGGAGAGGGAACACAGGTCTACGGTGAGGTGTATAATTCAGTCATCGGTTCGGGCGTTACTATAGAGGAAGGAGCTATAGTAAGAGACTCTATTATAATGCAGAATGCAAGAATTGGTGCGGGAGCCGTGATAGATAAATCTATTATTGCAGAGAGCACAGAGATTGGCGAGGGAGCTGTATTAGGTGTCGGCGATGAAGCACCGAATACACTTAACGCCAAGGTATATGCTTTTGGTCTTGTGACAATAGGAGAGAATTCATATATTCCGCCAAGAGTGCAGATAGGCAAGAACACTGCTATCTACGGAGTGACAGAGCTTTCAGATTATGAGAATGGTATGCTCCCGAGCGGAGGAAGTATTATTAAGGGAGGTGCAGCAAGATGAGAGCGATAGGACTTGTATTAGCAGGCGGAAATAATAAGGCGATGAAGGAGCTCACCAGCAGAAGGGCAGTTGCAGCTATGCCGATAGCGGGAAGCTACAGAAGTATTGATTTTGCACTCAGCAATATGTCCAATTCACATATACAGAAGGTTGCGGTTATCACACAGTATAATGCACGCAGCCTCAATGACCATCTCAGCTCATCCAAGTGGTGGGATTTCGGACGTAAGCAGGGTGGACTCTATGTATTCAATCCAACAATAACTGCCGACAACAGTGTGTGGTACAGAGGAACTGCCGACAGCATGTATCAGAATATTGACTTCTTAAAGAACAGCCATGAGCCTTATGTTGTAATTGCCTCAGGCGATGGTGTCTATAAGCTCGATTTCGCAAAGGTGCTTGAGTACCATATAGAGAAGAAGGCGGACATTACGGTTGTTGTAAAGGAGCTTCCGGCAGGTGAGGATGCTAACCGTTTTGGTGTTGTCCGTATGAATCAGGATATGAGAATCACTGATTTTGAGGAGAAGCCGATTGAGGCTGAGGGAAATATTGTCTCCACAGGTATCTATATAATAAGAAGACGCCAGCTCATAGAGCTTCTTGAAAAGGCTGCTTCCGAGGACAGATATGATTTCGTAAAGGATATTCTTATAAGGTATAAGAATATCAAGAGAGTGTACGGATATAAGCTTGACAGTTACTGGAACAATATTTCGACAGTGGATGCTTATTATAAGACCAACATGGATTTCTTAAAGAGGGATGTGAGGGAGTTCTTCTTTAACCAGTATCCGGATATCTACTCTAAGGTGGATGATCTTCCGCCTGCTAAGTATAATCCGGGTTCAGAGGTCAAGAATTCACTTGTTGCCAGCGGATGTATTATAAATGGCACAGTTGAGAATTCCGTATTGTTCAAGAAGGTATTCGTTGGAAATAATTGTGTGATTCGTAACTCGATTATTCTCAATGATGTATATATCGGTGATAATACAGTCATCGAGAACTGTATAGTTGAGAGCAGGGATACAATTCGTTCCAATTGCAGATATGCAGGTGAGGACGGCAAGGTAAAGGTTGTAGTGGAAAAGAACGAAAGATACGGCTTATAAAGCTACATCGTGGTGTAGACATATATGGAGGGTTGATATGCAGGTTACAGACGTGAGGGTAAGAATGGTATCAAAGGACAGCAAAATGAAAGCAGTTGTCTCAGTTACATTTGATGAGATATTTGTTGTTCATGACATAAAAGTCATTGAGGGGGAGAAAGGATTGTTTATTGCGATGCCGAGTAGACGTTCAGGAGACGGAGAGTATCGCGATATAGCTCATCCTATAAATTCTGAAATGCGTGATAAGCTTCAGAAAGAGATACTTGAAAAGTATGAGGAAGCAGTTAAAGAGAACGACACAGCGGAATAAATTAAATAGTGATTGAAGTGAAAATTACTAAAAGCATCGCGAAAAAACGGTGCTTTTTGTGCATTATGGAGAAAAACGAAAAAATAAATAAAAAAGTGCAAAAATACTTGCAAAAGAACTAGAAACAGTGTATACTAGTAACTGCTGTGACATTGATAGTGATGAAGCGTGAGGTTGCTGCCGATAACGGCAGGTTTTCCGTGGAGCGAATGTCAAGTTAGGAAACTGGCGACAAGTCACTGTACGAATCAAAAACTGATTACTATTTGCCCCAATGGGATAACCAGGGTAGGAGTATGAAACAACGTGTGAGTTTCTCACGACACACACGGGAGAGTGTACAGTCACCGCTTGTCGTACTGATGTGAAAAGTACGAAAAGGAGGCGACTTTTTTTATGGCAAGTCAAGTAATGAGAATCACATTGAAGGCGTATGATCATCAGCTTGTTGATGCATCCGCAAAGAAAATCATCGAAACTGTAAAAAAGAACGGGTCACAGGTGAGTGGACCGGTACCACTTCCGACTAAGAAGGAAGTTGTAACAATTCTGAGAGCTGTACACAAGTACAAAGATTCCAGAGAGCAGTTCGAGCAGAGAACTCACAAAAGACTGATCGATATCATCACACCAACACAGAAAACTGTTGATGCACTTTCTAGATTAGAAATGCCAGCTGGTGTATTTATCGACATCAAGATGAAGTCCAAATAATAAGGACATCTTAATTTTAAACAGTATTCCTAAAATTTAGGATGAGCGCGAAAGCGTTCCGCTGTAAATCACAGGAGGTAATTATAATGAAGAAAGCTATCTTAGCTACAAAAGTTGGAATGACTCAGATCTTCAATGAAGAAGACGGAGTTCTGATTCCGGTAACAGTTCTGCAGGCTGGTCCTTGTGTAGTAACACAGGTTAAAACAGTTGAGAATGACGGTTACAGCGCAGTACAGGTTGGATATGTTGACAAGAAAGAAAAGATTGTCACAAAAGACAACAGTGGAAAGAAGTCCATCGCTCACAGAAACGGTGTGACAAAAGCCGAAAAAGGTCATTTTGACAAAGCAGGCGTATCCGGAAAGAGATATGTAAAAGAATTCAGATTTGAGAACGCTGAAGAGTATACACTTGCTCAGGAAATTAAAGCTGATATCTTTGCAGCAGGAGACAAGATTGATGCAACTGCTGTTTCAAAAGGTAAAGGTTTCCAGGGCGCAATCAAGCGTCACAACCAGAGCAGAGGACCTATGACTCACGGTTCCAAGTTCCATCGTCATGCTGGTTCTAACGGTTCAGCATCTGATCCGAGTAAGGTATTCAAAGGTAAGAAGATGCCAGGACAGATGGGTAACAAGAAGATCACTGTTCAGAATCTTGAAGTAGTAAGAGTTGATGCAGAGAACAATCTCATCCTCGTTAAAGGTTCTGTACCGGGACCAAAGAAATGCCTGGTAACAATCAAAGAGACAGTGAAGGCAAACTAGTCTGACAGCTAAGAAAGGAGGAACATACAGATGGCAAAAGTATCTGTTTACAATATCGAAGGTAAAGAAGTTGATACAATCGAACTGAACGATGCTGTATTCGGTGTTGAAGTTAACGAGCACCTCGTACACATGGCAGTAGTAAATCAGCTTGCAAACAATCGTCAGGGAACACAGAAAGCCAAGACGCGTTCTGAAGTTTCCGGTGGCGGAAGAAAACCATGGAGACAGAAAGGAACAGGTCACGCAAGACAGGGATCAACAAGATCACCACAGTGGACAGGCGGTGGAGTTGTATTCGCTCCAGTTCCGAGAGACTATTCCTTCAAAATGAATAAGAAAGAGAAGAGAGCAGCTCTTAAGTCTGCACTTACTTCCAGAGTAGAAGAGAATAAATTCATCGTTGTCGATGAGCTTAATTTCGATGAAATCAAAACAAAGAAATTCCAGGCAGTACTGAACAACCTGAACGTTAACAAGGCGCTGGTAGTTCTTGAAGATGGAAACAAGAATGTTGAGATTTCTGCAAAGAATATCCCGGATGTTAAAACAGCACGTACAAACACAATCAACGTATATGACATCCTGAAATACAACACAGTAATCGCTACGAAAGCTGTTGTTGCAGCAATCGAGGAGGTGTACGCATAATGGCAAACATTCAGTATTATGATGTAATCCTTAAACCAGTTGTAACTGAGAAGAGCATGGAGCTTATGGCTGACAAGAAATATACATTCCTTGTACACACAGAGGCTACAAAATCTCAGATCAAAGAAGCTGTTGAAAAAATGTTCAACGGTACAAAAGTAAAAAGCGTCAACACAATGAACCTTGATGGTAAGAGCAAAAGACGTGGAATGACTTTCGGAAAGACAGCTAAGACAAAGAAAGCTGTAGTAGCACTGACAGAAGACAGCGCTGATATCGAGATTTTCGAAGGACTGTAAGATATAAGACATTATACGGTGCAAACCCGTGAAACAAATAATCAGAGCAAACGAAAGGAGAGACAGTAATGGGAATCAAAACATATAACCCATATACACCTTCCAGAAGACAGATGACAGGTTCTGATTTCTCAGAGATCACAAAGACAACTCCAGAGAAATCCCTCCTCGAATCCAAGAAGAGAAAAGCTGGCCGTAACGCACAGGGTAAAATCACAGTAAGACATCGTGGCGGCGGAGCTAAGAAGAAATATAGAATTATCGACTTTAAGAGAAAGAAAGACGGAATTCCGGCAACAGTTGTTGGAATCGAGTATGATCCAAATAGAAGTGCTAACATCGCACTGATCTGCTACGCAGATGGTGAGAAAGCATACATCCTTGCTCCAGAAGGACTTACAGACGGCATGACAGTTATGAACGGTGCTGACGCTGAGGTTAGAGTAGGAAACTGCCTTCCACTTTCAGAGATTCCGGTTGGTACACAGATTCACAACATCGAGCTGTACCCAGGAAAAGGTGGACAGCTGGTTCGTTCCGCTGGTAACAGTGCACAGCTGATGGCTAAAGAAGGAAAGTACGCTACACTGAGACTTCCTTCAGGAGAAATGAGAATGGTTCCGATCATCTGCCGCGCATCTATCGGTGTTGTAGGAAACGGTGATCACAACCTGATCAATGTTGGTAAAGCAGGACGTAAGCGTCACATGGGAATCAGACCTACAGTTCGTGGTTCCGTAATGAACCCTAACGACCATCCACACGGAGGTGGAGAAGGTAAGACAAGTATCGGACGTCCAGGACCGTGTACTCCATGGGGTAAACCGGCACTTGGTCTTAAGACTCGTAAGAAGAACAAAGCTTCTAACAAGCTGATTGTAAGAAGAAGAGATGGTAAAGCGATTAAATAATCAGATTCACAAGGAGGTTAGAACCTATGGCTCGCTCACTTAAAAAAGGACCATTCGCGGATG
>OGDJ01000652.1_pt1 | contig 18869 bp, 10 predicted proteins | sample 1570401 | NCBI WGS metagenome assembly OGDJ01 (sample SAMEA2582185, study PRJEB24529) | metagenome | biome: Human gut stool | place: China | collected 2011
CTCCTCCCCCCATGGCAGCGTCGTGCAATCCTCTCAAGGCTAATGTGTATACATTCTCATAAGCACAATTTTCTTTCACACGATTGCCCAAAACTTCATTAATCTTATCCTTATTAGCATTATAATCCCAGGGTCCCATAGTCTTGCTATGCCACTCGCTGGCCGTATTCAACAATAAGGGTTCACAATGGCTGGAGCCCATAACAATGGCAAACGTATCTGCTACGAGCTTATTCTCGGGAATCTGATAAAAAGCGGTAGATACGGGATGCATTGCCGGAGCCAGATGATTAGCTTTCAAACGCAGTAACAGTTCACAAATCTTCGCATAGGTACGGGGGCCAATATTACCGCGTTCTTTCTCAAAGGTCTTAGCAGCCCAGGGGTTCAGCCCCCAATCTTCATCGTTCAGGAAAATACCCCTATATTTCACGGAAGGTGTTTTAGAATATGTGGGCGGAGCATCTACATACAAAGCCTTGTGCGTTTTTACCGGGACATCACCCCACCAATACCAAGGGGATACTCCCATCATTTCGGAAATAGAGAACAGGCCATAAGCCGCTCCCCGCCGATCACTCCCTGCTATAACCAATGCTTTGGCTACTCCTGGAGAAGGGTTGTCGACAGTTTGAATCAAATACCGTTCCCAAGCACCCTGCAATGGCCGGATATCAATTTTTCCTTTTTGCGCCAATTCACAAATCCATTGATTCTTTTCAATGGTTCCGACAATAACCAGAGCTTTGGCTCTTTCCCTTTTTTGGATCAGTTCAGGCTTTTGACCGGTCACCATTTGAATATCGCGGGCAAACAATTCTGCCGATCTCTTGATAACAAGCGCATCATTCACATCGTAATAAATCTTAGCCCGTGTTTTCGCAGTAGTCAAAGCAAAACCGGTTTTACTTTTAGGAAGTCGTTCTTGTACACGAATCTGTGCATAAGAAATGCAGGCACAAAATAGTGCTGCCAATAAAAATAAATGTCTCATTTTGTGTTTATGTTAGTGTTTTTTCATTTTATGCAAAGATACGTATTCCTACTATTTTTCAAGCTTACTACAGAAACAGTTTCTCATAAAAATATCCCATACACTCACAAACTGAAACATATCGTATGTTTCAGTTTGTGAGTGTATGGGATTAACAGGAGTTATTGTAAAGTCAATAACCGGACTGCCCAAAAGCCCAATTGCAATATCCTTCAGGCAAAGAACAGGTTTTACCATCGAAAGACACAGAGAAAGAATGCTTCAAGTTGCAATGTAGATTCACGATCTGTTTCTCGTCTGCCTTTACAGTCAATGTATTCCCCTTCCGGGTTACACGGCAATTGTATCCTACGACTTCTCCATTCGGACGTTCTATGACAAAAGCGTTAGTCAGAACAGCTTCACCGATACATTTAAATAATTCGTGCACATCATTATCCTGAGTATTGACCGTCTGCCAATCGCTAATCATATTGACATATTGCTCACCAATAACAAACTTACGGGTATCATATAATTTCGGATGCGGATTACCAAAACTAAGATCAGAAAAATCCAGTTTAGTATCAGCGCTACACGCCTGTTCTACTTCAAGATGCGGATCGACAACAAAAGCCCAACGCAACTGCCCCGTTTTATAATCAATCAAATTGGCAAAAGCTCCCATCGCATTAAATGTTTGTTCCAGCCATTTCTCGTCGCCTGTCAGCAGATAAGCATAATAAGTAGCATACGCACGCCATCCGCTCCAGCCATGGGGTGAATTAAACATATTGGGAAGCATCTGTACATCGTATTGCGCTTCCCAATAACGCATAGTTCCTTGCCGACGGCGCCCATCGGGTACACGGAGTTGAGTAAGGCAATCATGGCTGTTCAGTATCTTCAACATTGCATCGGTATAATATTTGCGTGCAACAGCATCTTGCTCGATGACTCCCATCATACCTATCTGTAAAGCTGAACAAGAAATCATGCCGTCTTCAAAGGTCAATTCTCCCTCTGTCTGAAAATCTCCTTGTGACGCAACCAGTTGGTCAACCGCCTTTTTTGCAGACAGGAAATGACGGTCGGCACATGTTCTCCAAAACAAATCCTGTTCACCCAATTTACGTTCGAGGACAGCCAGTTCCAAAACACTTTTAGCGATATAGATCACACTGGTATAGACTGTTCCATGATTATAATATGCACCATTTTCGCGCTGGGAGGTCGCGATCATCCAGTCAGCCAACTTCGACGCCTTTTTCAGATCTTCCAAATCTCCCTGTGCCTCATATTTATCTACCAACATTCCAATAGTAGTAGAGGTATTTTGAATACGTGTCTTAAAATACAACGGTTCCACTTTTACCGAATCATGCAATTTGTTGTAAAGCCGATCAAAATAATTGCTCAATTGCTTATCCAATGACTCATTCGGGAAATAACGGGCAGCAAGAAAAGCCGAATAGAACCCATACCAACTCTCAGCATGTGACGTCGGTTTCTGATGATAACGGGCTGCATTCTCACGTGCCTTTTCCATCACCCATTGCCAAGGATGATGTACTGTCCATATCGCTTCGGCAACTTTATTGCCCGAACGGACAGAAAGGGTATAGAGACCTGCATCTTCCAACCGGACTTTTCCTATCCAACGATTCCCTTTGGTTTTAGTCAGTACGACAGGCAGTTCTTTTCCGGCATCATTGGTCACCTTTACGTTAGGATTATCGGCAGTAAGTGTGAACGATGCTTCCTCACGTGCAGCATGCGAAGTCTGACGGATATCAATCAAAGGAATATCCGAAACTCGAGCAATGGCATGTTCCAGATTGTCCAAATTACCCACATTGACAAATGTAAAAATCCACTCTTTACTTTCCCCCTGTTTCAGTTCATACAGATTCTGCGGATGACGTGCCGGCAAAGGTAATTCATTCAATAAATCGAGATTTAATGATTCGATGCGATGCCCCATAAACCAAAATGGGGCCGGATCCTGATAGCCCAGATTATAATCTACACTCCAGGATGCTACAGGCTGCTGTGATACAAGTCCCAATGTATGTCCGGAAGGGGTTTGAAGATAGCCATAAAAATGGGTCTTTTCGTTTCTCATCAAGGTTGGAAAGTATTTACCAAACCAATCCGGAAATTTATCCATATATGTATCGATGCCCAACTTCAGACCGGCCTTCTGAGGTTGATAAGGCACCGGTGAGTTGTTTGTCAGCTTTACCCTTAATGCAGGTTGACCATGATCTTTTATATATGATATCCGGCAAAGAACTCCGTCTATCTCGCTCCGATAGGAGGCGTATCCATCCGGAATCCAGGATGCACGCACTTCTTTACCTTCCCGTTTTGCATAAAAGGATGGACCGGCATGTTCTCCTTCACGAAAGAAAGGTATGGTATCATTTCGTTTTCCACCTTTAAATATTAGTTGTTCGGCACATCCGGTTTCTGAAATTTTCCACTCCCAATCAGAGTGCTTCAAAACAATTTGTGCCGACACCCTCAAGCTAAAGCTCAACAGTCCGAGCAATAAGATTGTAACACGTATTCTCTTAAAAAGCATGATTTAATTTTTCAATTCTAGTTGTGCAAGAACGGACTTCGGCAATTTAGAAATCATAAGACGTCTCCATGACACATTGCGAAATCCGTTCTGAATTAATTTATAATAATCTCTTAAGAAGCATTAGTATCCTTCATTCTGAATGACCTGACCACTGCTTTCCGTTATGACACTCTGTGGCAAAGGCATCAGGTTCATATACTCTTTTGCGGTAGTCGATCCTTTGTATTTGATAGCATAGTCGATATACAATCCATAGCGGATCAGATCACTGCGACGACAACCCTCACCCCATAATTCATGCCCACGTTCTTTAAGAACAGCTCCAAGAAAATCGTCCAGTGAGGTGAAATCACTCAACTGATAAGCAGCCAGTCCTGCACGTGTATGTACATCATTCAGACGGTCCAAAGCTTCCTGAGTAACCGCATTATTACTACGTGCCAATGCCTCAGCCATCAGAGTCAATACATCGGCATAACGGTAAACAACCACATCGACTTCACTATTTTCACTGGTTTGTGTCGGATCTTCTCCATATTTGATGGGTAAAGCCCCTTTATCCAAATACTCACCGGGATTAGTTTCATTGTATGTCACTCCATCTGTTCCTACATATTCACTACAGATAACTTCCAGGCGCTTGTCTTTAGGATCGAAACTGTGGTAAAAAGGAGACGGCATACGATATCCATTCCATTTTTGTATGTTCGGATTAGTTGTAGGATAGTTGCTTGGCAACACATGCGCATGCCACATCTGTTCGTTTACTCCTCTGGTTTCAATGCATGAAAAGATCATTTCATCATTACCCTCATTGTCTAAAGTAAAAATGTCCTTATAATTAGTAACCAACGAATATCCACATTTCATGACTTCTCTGCCACATTCCACAGCCTTGCCCCATTCTTTTTCATGCATATAAAGTTTCATCAACACCGTATATGCCAGTCCTTTGGTGAACCGTCCAAAGTTCTCATCAGATTTACTATATTTAGCAGGAAGTACCTCAGCTGCCGCTTTCAAGTCATCTTCAATCAACTTCACTGTTTCCTCTTTTGAAGAACGGGGTACAATAACCTTTTGGGTAGGATTCTGTAAAACTTCTAATGAAGGAATCTGAATAGGGCCATACAAGTCGTAAAGAATATATGCCAACCATCCACGCCCACAACGTGTTTCGGCAATTAAACGTGTTTTTTCCTCTTCTTTCATATCAATACCAGAGATACGGTCTAATGTCAATGTCATCTTTCCGATATGATTCGCCCATGTTCCGTAAAAAGAAGTAGGAATATCAGAGGTAGCAGTGAAATTCAACTGTAATACAGCCGGCCACCACGAATCTCCCCATTTACAATCCAATAGGTCGGTAGACATATCTGTATTAGAGGCCAAACCACCTTTAGCACATTGAAATAATCCGCTATACCCATCTGCACGGAACGGACCGTAAGCTGCTGCAATAACCAATGCATCAGCATCATCTGCATTAGTAGGAAATATAGTTGTATTAATTGAGTCATATGATTCGGATTCCAGGTTAATGCAAGAGCCTAATAAACCAATTACTGTGATAAACAGGGAAAATATATAAATTATCTTTTTCATATCATTCTTTATTTTTTTATTGCTTAGAAAGTAATATCCAGACCAATACTAAAACTACGTACATTGGGATATGCCCAATAAGAATCATCTGTTTCCACATCCAAACCATCATACGGAGTAATAGTAAACAAGTTGTTCACATCGGCGTAGATACGTACATTGGAAACCAGTTTCTTTGCCGACTTAACAGGCAATGTATATCCCAGCGTAATATTGCGACAGCGAATAAACCAGCTCTTCTCCAGGAAATAGTCTCCATATCCATAATTACTCATATACTGAAAATAACCCGGCATCTTACCCGATGTATTGTCATGCGACCACACTTCTTTGGCCGAAGTAGGCATGTTATAACCGCGATATAAGTTATTCACCCCGGTCATTGTTCCTGAACCGACAATCCAATAATCTTTATAAGAACCACTCTTTAATAAATCCAACTGACCATAGAAATAAACATTCAAGTCGAAATTCTTATAACGGAAAGTATTATTCAATCCCAGTAAATAACCCGGATCACTACAACCTTTAAAGACAGCGTCCGCATAATCTATCTTTCCATCGGGCTTTCCAGTCCTCAATGGAATGCCATGTTTGTCGGTCTTATAAGTTCCGTCTTCATTGTATGCGTATCCATCAATATCTTTTAATTTCACCTGTCCCGGTAGAGCTCCCGGCATCCAGGATACTTCCTCCCCCGGCTGAATCAACCCGTCAGACAAATACATATAGTATCCTCTCAACGGAGCATTATACAAATCGAATGGATTCTGGCTCCAATTCTCATCACGTTCTTTCCACTTATCACGATAGAACGAGAAAGTAAAATCGGTATTCCAACTAAAATCTTTTGTATCAAAATTCTTTGTATTGATTGTCAACTCAAATCCCTGACTCTGCGTTTTACCGATATTGGCAGCAATCGAACCTACTTCATTATACGAAAGTACACTACGGGAACTAAGCAAATCAGAAACGACCTTATGAAAGTATTCTGCAGTTACATTAAAGCGATTGTTTAAGAAACCCAGATCCAATCCTACATTCCACTCGGTTGTCGTCTCCCATTTTAAATCCGGATTACCGATCTGACTGACATAGACTCCTGTATATTCTTTATTACCGAAAACTTTATTATATCCTGTACCATAATAAGTGACTGATTTATCTCCGATATTCGAGTTACCTGTTTGTCCGTAACTTAATCTTAACTTACCGTTAGAGAGCACTTTATCCAAATTCAAAGACCGGGCAAAGTTTTCTTCCGTAAATCTCCAGCCCAGAGCCACAGAAGGAAAATATCCCCAACGGTTATTTTTTGCAAAGTTAGAGGCACCATCAGCACGAAGAGTGGCGGTCACCAAGTAACGATCTTTATAGGTATAATATACACGACCGAAGAAAGAGGCCATTTCACTTTTAGAAGCGGAAGAACCAACCCATGGTTTTTCATAAGTACCTGCACCCAGATTATTAAACAGAAAGGCATCTGTCAGAAATCCTTGGTTACCCGCATTGAGATACTTACTGGTGAATCTTTGAAAAGAGTATCCAACCAAAGCATTCAGATTATGATCACCCAAACGTTTTGCATAATTGGCAGTCAGTTCTAACAAATAATCAGACCTGTCATATTGCCCGATGTCTGCACGGCCATCAGCCTTTTCTCCGTAAAGAGTTGTTTTAGGCATGTATACCTCACGACGCTGATAGTTACGATCGATACCAAAACTGGCTTTCAATGTGAGCTCATTGATTGGTTTGATTTCAACAAACGGAGTGGCCAGGAAACGTTCTTTAGTCGTCTGATCACTGATCTCAAGTAGCGAAACAGGATTTGGAATATAAGCAGCCTGTTGGTTCAGACTGTAATCACCATTTTCATCTTTCACAGACAATAGTGGACTAAACTGAGCAGCAGACACTAAAATACTGGCATATTCATTTTGCCCTGCTCCCAACGGAACATTGTCCAATGTATTACGACTCACTGTCAGGTTGATACCTACTTTTGCATATTTACTGAGCTTCTGATCTAGATTTACACGGCCAGTATAACGCGACATGCCATTATTCTTTACAATGCCCTTTTGATTAAAGAAGTTACCAGAAATCAGATATTTGGTATACTCCGTACCTCCATTGATTGAGATATTATGCTGTGTCTGAAAACCCGTACGAGTAATACGATCATACCAATCTGTATCATTTACCGGATTCGCAATATCCGCATCCGAATATTTGGGATGATATGCACTGCCGGCCTCCGATTCATTTTTACCACCATAAATGCCGACTTTATTATCATACATCCACTTTTCTTTAAACCAGCGGTTAGACTGAATCATAAAATCCTGTGCATCCAGCATTTCATATTTAGTAGCCATAGTCTGCACAGTGGCAGATCCTGAATAGGTAACTTTCGGTTTACCCTCTTTTCCCCGTTTGGTTGTAATGATAATAACACCACTGCCCGCACGTGCACCGTAAATAGCAGTAGAACTGGCATCCTTCAATACTTCAATTGATTCGATATCATTGGGGTTGATCGAGGCCAATATATTGTCAGTCGTACCATTATCACTGTTATAACCGACACTCACATTACCTGCATTACTTACAGGAAATCCATCCACAATAATCAACGGATCATTGCCTGCTCCGGTCGAAGCAGCTCCACGAATCCGAAACGTTGTGCCGCCACCAGGCTGGGCACTGATTGTATTTACCTGTAAACCTGCTGCTTTTCCGGCTAACGCATGGCTCACTGTAGATATCGTACTTAGGGGAGTATCGTCCATCTTCACTGATGCTACTGCACCGGTCAGGTCCTTTTTCTTCATTGTACCATAACCTACGACAACAACCTCATCCAAGGTTTTAGTATCTTCTTTCAGTAACACAGCCAATTGGTCCCGGTTTTTTACAGCAACATCCTGCTGTACATATCCAATATAGGTGATCTGCAATACTGCGTTACCCGGCACTTCCAACTCAAAACTTCCGTTCATATCGGTGATCACGCCTGTTGCCGTACCCTTTACCAATACGTTTGCTCCGATAATCGCTTCACCGCTGGCATCTTTCACAACTCCTTTTACCTTTTTGACTTTTGAAGCCGGCTTTTGTTCCACGGGAACAATCACAATGTAGTTACCGTTCTTTTTGTACGTATAACCCGTATCTTTCAGGATAGTTGCCAATATCTCCAGTACTTCGGTTTCTTTTTGATTCAACGAAACTTTACGAGAAACATTCAGGTGTGAATCATTATAAGCGATTTTATACTTCGAAGATGCTTCGATCTTTTCAAACGCTTGTTTCAACGACACTGTTCCATCCCGAAATGTTACTTTTTGGGCATGTACTTGCAGAGAACCCGCCAACATCAAACCAAGGCAAAAAGCTGCCACTCGGATTGATCGATTTTTGTTCATAATATTATTTTTTTTAGTTAAACAATAGCCGTCCTTTGGCGGCTTTTACAATAGGACAGTCTGTTGTTTAACTACACCCAACGATATAATGTTAACAAATGATAATATAAGCCAAGCCTTAATCTATATAAATATCTTTCCCCTCTATCTGGTATTCAAGTCCAGGGATCATTTCTTTAATCAACATCATAATATTCTCGATGGACTCATTAGGATAGAAATGAATAGTCAGATTATTGGATTGATAAATAGAAGTCTGCAAATGTACCTGAACCGAATAGGTACGTTCTATAGTCTGTATCACTTCTTTGAATGGACTATTACTGAAATACAAACCTCCACCTCTCCAATCAGAATAATCAGAGGCCTTCACGCGTTTTCTCTCTATATGTCCGGTGGACGGAATATAAACAATCTGATCATCCGGCTCCAACAAATAGGATGAATCGAAACGATTCAGCGACATACGGATAGATCCTTCTTCCAAAGTAGTCACTACCTTATCTATATTCGGATAAGCGTTTATATTGAATTCCGTACCAAGTACACTTACAGAAACAGAGTTCGTTTTTACAATAAATGGGCATTCTTTATCTTTTGTCACCGAGAAATAGCCTTCACCAGCCAGATAGACCTCACGTTCGTTTCCTATAAACGCAGACGGATAGATCAGCAAAGAACCGGAATTAAGCCAAACTTTCGATCGATCGGGTAAAGTGACTTGCTCCCGTTTTCCATTACTAACATAATATTGAATGAAAGTCACATTGCTAAGTTCGTTCTTAATGATAAGAGTTTCTTTGTATAAGTAAGCGGAACCGAACAATAGTAATAAGGGGACGATGATAGAAGCAGCAATCCAACTCCATCGGGGAATACGAAAACGCGAAAAAGAAGATTCCGATTTTAAAGAATCTCCTCCAATCTGTTGTTCCAGCTTTTCAAAAGCTCTCAGCGTTTGATGTTCATCCGCCTGTGGAAAACCGATCTGTTCCCAAATACCGGACAAGACCTCTTCTTTCTCTTGTCCGCTGTTTGTATCGGCCAGTCGTTGATGTACTCTTTCCACCACCCCGTCCGATGCCGGATGATGAAAAAAGTAAGTAATTATATTTTTTAAATAACCCATTCTACCACTAATTTATAATAGGACGCATAAATCCGGATATATCCCCAACCGTATTAACATAAATAGAGAAATATAAAGAATAACAAAGCATTTTTCAGTTCTTTCAACGCTAAGTTAAGATGGTTCTCAACAGTTTTTTTACTAATCTGCAGCTTCTCCGCTATTTCTGCATTGGTCAGTCCGGCCTCCCGATTCAACCGAAAAATCATTTGCCGTTGAGGAGGCATATTCTCCACCACCATATCAATCAATAGCTGCAAGTCTTTAGCAACCAACTCTTCATAAGGAGTCGTGTCTGTAGACTCTTCTACCCATTCTGTCCCCTGACTATCCTGACGATTCTGCCGGGAACGCAAATAATTGAAAGTTGTATTTTTAGTCAAGACATACAGATAGGTTCCGAACACTTCTACTTCACAAAATTTCTCACGGTGCGTCCACAGTTTGAGAAAAACTTCTTGTGTCAAATCTTCGGCTTCACTCTCCGATTTAACCAATCCCATTATAAAAGAGCGCACCTTCGGATAATAACGCATAAACAATGCCTTAAACGCTATATGGCTTCCTTGGGAGAATTGGGAGACCAGTAATTTTTCTTCTGCGATTTCAGAATGCATTATTATCCACTTAAAAGATTAACTTAGACAAGTATCATATTATATATCAATACGTCGGCAAAAATAATAAAAAACCTTAATATAATAATGTCATAAGTAGTTTTTCTAGGAAAAAGTCCCACAGAATCACAAGTCTATCTCCATAATTTCCAGCATTATCATGCCTTCAACCTTATCACAAAGCAACTCCCCTTACCCGGTTCGCTCTGTACGGTCAATGTCCCTCCATGTGCTTCTACAAAGTCTTTCGAAATGGACAATCCCAAACCGCTACCCTGAACTTTAGTTCCCGGTACACGGAAATAACGATCAAAAATGCTTTGGTGATATCTTTGATCGATTCCTTTGCCAAAGTCTTGCACATAGAGCTCGATATACTCTTTTTTATGCCTTACGCCAATCACTACTCGGCCATTCTCTTTCGAATAGCGAATCGCATTGCTTAAAAGGTTAGTAAGTACCCAAGCTATTTTTTCACTATCTACAAATAGTTTCGGTATCTTCTCTTGAGGATAGTCAACTTCTATTTGTATATTAAACTTATCAGCCTGTACCTGATTGGCCTTGATGGCGTACTCAATCAGTTCGATAGGTTTCGTAATTTTAGGCATCATTTGAAGCTTGCCGGCTTCCACCTGCGTCATGTTCAGTAACTCTCCGGTAATATCGAGTAAGCGCTGGCTATTGTCCCTTATATTCTTCGATAATTGTTCTTGTTCGCCATTCAAAGAGCCCACTCTTTTGTCCTCCAGCAATTGAAGACTCATCATTATAGCAGAAATAGGAGTCTTCAGTTCGTGGGAGATGGTAGAGATAAAAGTGGTTTTTGCAGAATCGAGTTCTTTGAACTCTGTAATATTTTTCAGCAAGATAACGTCTCCCAGGTTTCGAGCCTCTCCTTCTTCTGCCGCCGCATTCTCAATCGGAATATACGAGGCTTGGAAATAGCTTTCTTTATTGTCCGCATAGATTTTTAAAGGTTCATTCTTCTCACCGGGAGTCACCAACTCACGTATCAGCCTGCGAAGCAAATCATTCTTCAGAGAAAGTTCTTCGGCGGACTTCCGGATTACATTCTCACGCTTCATATTGAGTACATTCAATGCTTCATTATTGACAAAAAGAATTTCCCGTTCGGTATTTAAGCCGATAATCGGCTCATGAATACTGTTAACAACGGCTTCAAGGAATTTTTTTGCAGAAAGAATATCAGCCAATGTACTGTCACGATACTCTGTCAGTTTCTCAGCCATGCGGTTAAAACTATCCGAAACTTCCCTGAACTCTTCGTATCCTCTCATATCCAATCTCTTTTCATAATTATGATTGGCTATTTCCAAGATACCACAAGTCAGTTCTTTTACCGGCCTATTAATAGAACGGGGTAGCCAGATAAGCAGGACCAAACCCGTGAGGATACAAATGCCACCTGTTACGGAGATCCATAAGAGCGCACGCTCCAAAGCAGGCATGGCAACCGGACTATCAGGTTCCGTGGCCGTTAGAATCTGAAGGTTTACTACTGAAAGTGTTACCAGTAAAATAATCATTCCGGCCAATATTCCAATGCCGAAAAGTAGTTTGGTTTTTATATTCATAATGGATAACTAAGACTAAATCATTTTTTTATGCAAGTATAATCAAATCTATGTTCGCTTGTGCCAGATTATTTAAAAATCTGCGATATTTCAGCACGCTACACAATGCTCCCGGCAGGCGAAGGCCTGGGGAACCCATGCAAACAGTGGATATCTGTTTCTCCTTACAAACCTGCACAATGCTGCCTAATATATCTTTCGACTGTACCTGGACGACTTCCCCACCCAACTCAGTCACCAACTTAAAATGATTCAGCAGATGTCTCTGGCTAGCCAAATCGATACGTTCCATGCTTTCTTTGGGAACTTGTACGTAAAGAGCGACAAACGAGGTATTATATCGGGTAGCCAAACGGGCTACTTTCCTTATAATACGGCGGGGCGTCTTCTCTTGGCTACTGATGCACGCCATAAACTTTTCATGACGAACTCCCAAACCAATACCCATCACAACCTCATTCTCTACTTTCTTTTCCACTCGCAAGGCAACCTCCTTCAGTGCAAGTTCACGGAGTTGCAGGATATTCTCGGTCTTAAAGAAATTATTGAGTGCAGTCTGTATTTTTTCCGGCTTATATATCTTTCCAGCTTTAAGTCTGGTTATCAGTTCTTCGGCCGTAAGATCAATATTTACGACCTCATCAGCCTCTTGAAGAACGCTATCGGGAATACGCTCCTTCACTTCAATACCTGCGATATCTTGCACCTCTTCATTCACACTCTCGATGTGCTGAATGTTGACTGCCGAAATCACGTTAATCCCTTCATCAAGCAGTGTCATCACATCTTGCCAACGTTTCTCATTCAAGCTTCCTTCCACATTGGTATGTGCCAGTTCGTCTACAATTACAATTTCGGGATGAATACGGATAATCGCTTCCAGATCCATCTCCTCGAGCTCTTTCCCCTTATAAAACAGTTTCCTGCGCCGGATAACAGGTAAACCTTTCAACAGGGCTTCCGTCCCGGCACGACCATGTGTCTCAATATATCCGATCCGGACATCCACCCCGTTATCAATCAGATCATGTGCTTCCTGGAGCATCCGGTACGATTTGCCTACACCGGCAATCATACCGATATAAACCTTAAACTTGCCACGACGGGATTTTTTTATCAAGTCGAGGAAATGCTGTACACTTTCTTCTCTATCCATCTTTTCTTCAATTTTTATACTGCATAACCCGTAACAGTATCGCTACTGCCACGGGTTGACTAACCACTTTTTAAATTCCTAAGTTATATCTGATTTCATGGCTTTAAAGTAATACCAAACACTAAATGCGCATCTTCCATACGGGGATTCCAAACAGCCTGTGCAAATACAGGCAAAGCAAACTTATCAGTGAACCTGATCTGAGTAGTTCCTTTCAAAGCAACATTGGTTACGGCAAACCCATCACAATTGTATTGGGGAGCGGCATAAGGAACCATTCCACACGTTACGTTTAAATCCACCATTCTCACTCTGAAGGGATAGTTGAATTCAACATAAGACGAATAATTCTGGTCTCCCTCCGCATTCTTATCTTGCCCTGCAAACATGGTATACCATGCAACAAACAAAGGAAATGTTTCGGACTGCACAGTATAAGCCACTCCTGCCTCAAAGTGGTGAGCCGTTTCATGACTCTTAAAATTAAAGTATTTATGTGCTCCCTGTCCTGCCCACCACAAATCGGCAACCGATACGGTCAAACCGGAACGACCTAATGTGTATGCAGCCGTCAGATCGATCTCCTTGGCGGCAGCTCCTGCCGAAGCAGAAGTTCCGTCAAAATCGGTGGAGCCCCATGCGGTCAATGAAAAGTTTCCGACACTAAATCCCAAAGTCGGCTGGATACTCGCTCCTGTCTGATACATTCCGCGCCAGACATATGAACTTACGAGATCTCCCTGAACATTAAACTGTTGGGCATTCGCGTTCATACTTCCCCAGAAGCACATCATTCCAATCACCATCAAGGCTAAAATCGTGTTTTTATTTATGACATTTTTCATCTTTACTTTCTATCTGTTTTTTAACTCTTCCAGAGCTATATTCAACTTTAATACATTTACTTTCTCGGTTCCGAATATCCCCAGCAACGGCTTCTCTACAGCTTTATCTACGACTCTTCTCACCTCTTCCACATCCATGCCACGTGCCTGCGCCACTCTTTTCACTTGTACATAAGCACTCTGTGGAGTGATGTCCGGATCTAGTCCCGAGGCACTGGCTGTCACCATCTCGGCAGGTACATCCTTGCGTGCCAGATACGGATGATGAATGAGGAAAGTATCGATGCGTGCCTCCACCTCTGCCAGATATTCAGGATTAGTCGGCCCTTTATTGCTACCTGCCGAACTGGTTGCATCATAGCCATCACCGGCACATGAGGGGCGTCCCCAAAAATATTTTTCTTCCGTAAAAGTCTGTCCTACATTGGCAGCCCCTACCACTTTTCCGTTTAAGGTAACTACTTCTGCATTTCCCCGGTTAGGACCGGCTACCTGTGCAAACAGCCACAGCACGAGGATATAAAATACAGAGAAGAATACACAAAAGACGAGAGTTATCTTGATAGATTTTAATAATGTTTTCATTGCTTGAATATTTAAAAGAATAAACTGACAACCAAATCGATTAACTTGATTCCGACAAAGGGAACAATCACTCCTCCTAACCCATAGATTAAAAGGTTCCGACGGAGCAAAGCCGATGCACCGATCGGTTTATATTGTACTCCTTTCAGCGCCAATGGTATCAGGATCGGGATAATGATGGCATTGAATATGACAGCAGAGAGTATAGCACTTTCCGGACTATGCAGATTCATAATATTGAGTGCACCCAACTCTGGAATAGCCACCATAAACAAAGCAGGTACAATGGCAAAGTATTTTGCCACATCGTTGGCAATAGAGAAAGTAGTCAGGGTTCCACGAGTCATCAGCAACTGCTTTCCGATTTCCACAATCTCTATCAATTTAGTCGGGTCATTATCGAGGTCGACCATATTGCCGGCCTCCTTGGCTGCCTGCGTACCGCTATTCATTGCCACACCGACATTTGCCTGCGCCAATGCAGGAGCATCATTCGTTCCGTCTCCCATCATCGCCACCAACTTACCGGACTGTTGTTCTTTACGGATGTATTCCATCTTGTCTTCAGGCTTTGCCTCAGCTATAAAGTCGTCCACCCCCGCCTTTTCGGCAATGTACTTGGCGGTCAAAGGATTGTCACCGGTTACCATCACTGTCTTCACTCCCATCTTGCGCAGACGTTCAAAACGTTCCTGAATGCCCGGTTTTATAATATCCTGCAACTCGATAACTCCGGTCACCTTCCGGTCGACACACACTACCAGCGGTGTACCTCCATTACCAGAGATCTCACTGATCACTTCTTCTATTTCTTTCGGGAATTTATTCCCGGCTGCTTCCGTAATCTTACGGATCGCATCGAACGCTCCTTTACGTATCTGTGTGCCATCGGCCAGATCAACACCCGAACATTTGGTTTCAGCCGTAAACTGAATCATCCGGGCACCGGCCGTCTGAAGACTCCGCATCCGTACCCCCGATTCACGTCCTAACTCTACAATAGATTTACCCTCGGGCGTCTCGTCCGAAAGCGAAGCCAACAGACAGGTTGTTACAAACTCCCGCGGACCGACTCCAGGTGCCGAATGGAATTTCGTTGCCCTGCGGTTACCAATCGTAATAGTACCGGTTTTATCAAGCAACAGTGTATCGATATCTCCTGCCGTCTCCACCGCTTTACCCGACTTTGTAATCACATTGGCACGCAATGCACGATCCATACCGGCAATACCGATGGCAGAAAGTAATCCTCCGATAGTAGTCGGAATCAAACAGACAAACAGAGAGAGGATGGCTGCAATCGAGATAGCTGTTCCCGGATGTTCAAGACTGGTATAGTCAGCAAACGGGATCAGAGTAACACATACGATGACAAAGACCAGTGTAAAGCCTGCCAACAAAATGGTCAGGGCTATCTCGTTCGGCGTCTTCTGCCTGCTTGCGCCTTCGACCAACGCAATCATTTTGTCAAGAAAGCTTTCGCCCGGTTGCTGTGTGACCAATACCTTGATATGATCTGAAAGCACTTTGGTACCACCGGTCACAGAGCTTTTATCTCCACCCGCCTCACGGATCACCGGAGCAGATTCACCGGTAATGGCACTTTCGTCAATGGAAGCCAATCCTTCAATAATCTCTCCATCGGCAGGGATCGTATCACCGGCTTCACAAACAAAAACATCCCCCTTCTTCAGTTTAGAACTACTTACGGTCTGAACCTTGTCTCCTATTACCAGTTTAGCAGGAGTCTCTTCACGCGGGTGGCGTAAGCTGTCGGCTTGTGCTTTACCACGGGCTTCGGCTATTGCTTCAGCAAAATTGGCAAACAACAAGGTCACAAACAAAATTAAGAACACACACAAATTATATCCGAAAGTACCATATTCCGGAGTGAAGAGAGAGAGTAACGTTACCACCAGCATAATAACGGTAACCACTTCTACCGTAAACATAATCGGGTTCTTTATCATCATTCGCGGATTCAACTTCACAAACGACTGCCTGATACTTTCTATTACTTGCTCCTTTTGAAACATAGAAGCTGACATCTTATTTTTCATAACTTTATTATCCTGCTATTCTTATAAACTTAAATGTTCGGCGATTGTACTCAACGCATGTACAGGGAAGAAAGACAAAGCTGCAACAATGAAAATGACGGCAAAAGTCATTACTGCAAAAGTCACAGTATCCGTTTTCAAGGTACCGGCACTCTCGGGAATAAACTTTTTTTGAGCCAATAGTCCTGCAATGGCTACCTGTCCGACGATCGGAATAAACCGACTCAGGATAAGTACAATGCCACATGTCCAGTTCCAGAAATATGTATTATCACCCAGTCCCTCGAAACCCGAACCATTGTTGGCAGCCGATGAGGTGTATTCGTAAAGCTGCTCGCTGAGACCATGAAATCCGAGATTGTTCAGCCATCCGCCCTCACTCTCCACAAAATCGGGGTGATGTGTATAGACATAACTTGAGATGGCAGTAAATACCAGAATTACAAACGGATGCAACAAAGCGACGAAGGTTGCTATTTTCATTTCCCGGGCTTCTACCTTCTTACCTAGAAATTCCGGCGTACGCCCCACCATCAGTCCGCTGATAAAAACGGCCATGATAATAAAGGTATAATAGTTCAGCCATCCTACACCAACACCGCCAAACCAAGTATTGATCTGCATATTCAGCATCTCGACCATTCCACTGAGCGGCATAGTCGAATCGTGCATCCCATTGACCGAACCATTGGAAGTAACCGTTGTGGTGACACTCCATAGGGCTGTGGCTCCGGGTCCAAGCCGTACCGCTTTTCCTTCCATCGCACCATGATCCTGGGCAATTCCCATTCCGCTGATACGCGGATTACCTCCCATCTCCTGACCGACATTGATAAAGACACCTGCCAGATAAGCAAACAGCATCACTCCAAAGATACTATATCCCAACTTCCTGCGATTGGTATAAAAGCCCAAGGCCAATACCATCGCCATCGGAATGATCAGGATCGACCAACACTCTACCATATTAGTCAGATAGGTAGGATTCTCCAACGGATGCGAAGAATTGACACCAAAATAACCACCACCATTGGTTCCTAATTGTTTAATGGGAACAATCGCAGCCGTAGGTCCCTGGGATACCATCTGCTCCTGTCCTTCGAGTGTAGTCAGTTGCATCCGACCGTCAAAGCCCATCGGTGTTCCCTGCAAAATCAGAATGAAACCTACCACCAATGAAAGCGGTAACAGAATACGTGTGCAACTGATCACCAGAAAGTGCCAAAAGTTACCAATCGTTTGAGTGCTCTTGGCAGCCATACTTTTCATAACTCCGGCCATGGCAGCCATTCCTGTGGCAGCAGTGATAAATTGGAACAGCATGATGACAAACAATTGAGTGAAATAAGTCAGACCACTCTCACCGCTGTAGTGTTGCAAATTACAGTTTACCATAAAACTGATGCAAGTATTGAATGCCTGGTCAGGTGTTTGAGCCCCGTTTCCGTCGGGATTGAGCGGAAGCCAACCTTGCGATACCAGTAACACCATTCCCCATACAAACCAAAATGCATTCAGGATCAGTAACGCCTTGAGGAACTGTTTCCAGTTCATCTCCTCCTGCGGATTAATACCACATATCTTATAAATCACTCGCTCTATAGACGCCATGAAGTCCGACCAAGTCTTCTCTCCCTTATAAACCCGGGCTATGTAACGTCCCAACGGATAAGCTAATACCACCATCAGGACAATCTGCACCGCCACTCCTAAAATTTCTGTATTCATTGCTTTATTTTCAAATTAAAACTTCTCTGGACGAATGAGCACATACGTCAAATAACTGAAAAGTATGATACCTACTACAAATAGTGTTGTGTACATAAAATAAATTCTCCTCTCTAAATTGTTTCAAACCAGTCAACGCATTTCCAAAATAGCCAGAAGCAGGCAAACCCGCTCAACAGGCAGAAAATAAATGAAACTGTTATTCCCATGTTTTTTACCTTTTAATTAAAATGTTTATACTTATGTTTTTTACCTGTAACTCTTCATGCCAAATGCGTGCCAGAAACAGTCAAGGATAAGATAAGTCACTATCATACAGAGATATAAAACAAATAGGGTATCTTCGTCTTGTACGAAGATACCCTATCATTATGAAAAGGTTCGTTTTATTTTGGAAAGGAAAGAAGCATAAAACTCAGGCAACGATATTCACGCGCGACTCAGAGCTTATATTCTTCTATTTTTCGGTATAAAGTAGTCAATCCGATTTTCAGTAAACGTGCTGCTTCTGTTTTATTGCCTTTAGTATACTCCAATACCCTC
>OGDJ01000656.1_pt1 | contig 18720 bp, 16 predicted proteins | sample 1570401 | NCBI WGS metagenome assembly OGDJ01 (sample SAMEA2582185, study PRJEB24529) | metagenome | biome: Human gut stool | place: China | collected 2011
ATGGTGTGAAAGAAGCATATCAGGATATTACTGGAAAGAAACCTGTTGAAGATATAAAAAATGAAAAAGAGCTAGAAGAACTGGTGAATGATTCACAAGACGCAAAAATTTAATATGAAATCTGAAGGTGGAGCGTATAGAGAAATCTATGCGTTCTATTTTTGCCCATTTTTTGAAAAAAGTGATTAAAAAACGATTGACATTTTGTTACTGGTGCCCCCACAAAGTCCACAAAGTACTTCCTATATTAGAAAAAATAGTGTATACTTAACAAGTACATATGTTCGAAAAAAGGGGAGCGAAAAATATGATCAAAAAGAAATTTAAAACAATATTATGTGGATGCATAACGACTCTTTGTCTGCTTCTGACATCCTGTGGACCACTGCAGATATCACAAGGATCAGGCAATCAGGACTCTGGTCACAGAAATCAAACGACAGCAGAGACAACATTTGCACCGACCGGGCAGATAGAATCTGTAGATACGCTGGAAGAAGTACCGGAGTATACAGGACAGCCATATGTGGAGATCAATGATAATGAACCATCATTCACAGAAGATGAGCTGACAACAGATTCTTATGAAGAATACAGTCCATTGGATGAACTGGGAAGATGCCAAACAGCGGAAGCCTGTGTAGGTGAAGATTTGATGCCGACACAGAAGAGAGAAAGCATCAGTAGTGTGAAGCCAACAGGCTGGGTGAATAAGGAATATGATGGAATTGACGGTGGATATCTGTACAACCGCTGTCATCTGATTGGGTTCCAGCTGACAGGTGAGAATGCGAATGAGCGCAATCTGATAACAGGAACACGCTATATGAATGTAGATGGTATGCTTCCATTCGAGGATGAGGTGGCAGATTATGTCAAAGAAACGGATAATCATGTGATGTATCGTGTCACTCCAATCTATAGCGGTGATGACCTGGTGGCTTCCGGAGTCCAGATGGAGGCGAAGTCTGTGGAAGATGATGGCGCCGGGGTGACATTTAACGTATATGTATATAATGTGCAGCCATATATTGTGATCAATTATGAGACAGGAGAAAGTTATCAGACGGAAGAACTCGCAACGCCGGAAGGTGAGTGGGCTCCAGGAACAGAAGCTGAAGTGACTGATAAAAATGTATCCAATTCGTCAAAAACATCAAATCCAACCAAAAAAGAAACTTATATATTGAATAGGAATACAAAAAAGTTTCATAAATCAACTTGTTCTGGTGTGAAGGACATCAAAGCAGAGAACAAAGAAGAGTATACAGGAAGTAGGTCGGATTTGATTAAAGAAGGATATGAGCCTTGTGGCAGATGCAAGCCGTAAGAGTTATGAGAAGAGTTATGAGATTAGAAATGGTTGCTGGTCGCACGAAGTGAAAACAGCAACCGCTAATGTGTAAGCACATGTGGTCTCAGACCTTTTTGCTATAGAGATTATTATAGAAAATATAATATCAACATATAACAGATAGTTCCAGCCACTTTCGAAGTACTGTCAGTAGAAGTACAATCAGTATTATTGTTGGAATCATAAAGGAATTCGCTCCGAAGAGAATCAGACATACAAGCGAAACCAGGATTCCAATCATAGAAGAAACATGGATTTTTTCTTCCACCCAAGTCCTTTGAATTTATCTAACATGGAAAGTCCATAGAAAAGATGTCTGGCCTGGATCATCACAGCCATGATCAGTACCTCCTGATATAGTTCAGAATTATAGCATGATAGGCTTGCTTTGTGTTAATGTCTTTCGGATTGTACAATTTTTTTTGAAAAAAGTGTTTACAAACCACATAAAACCATCTATAATACAAATAGAAACCACAAGAAAACAATAATAAAGAAGAAATAAACCACACAAAACAACATTGCGGTAAATGAGTAAAAACAGGAGGAGTAGAATAATATGAAGATTTTAGATGCAAAGTTTGTACAGGATTTTATTAAAATGGCAAATGACGGATTCCTTCAGGGATGGCATGAGAGAAATGGTGGTAATTTAAGTTATCGTTTGAAACCAGAAGAGGTTGAGCTGATCAGACCACGTCTGAATGAATCAGGAGAATGGACAGAGATCGGAACAGAGGTTCCGGGACTTGCAGGAGAATTCTTCCTTGTAACAGGAAGTGGAAAGTATTTCAGAAATATTATCGTTGATCCTGAAGTATGTCTTGCAATTATTGAGATTGATTCTACAGGAACAAAATACAGAATCCGTTGGGGACTGGTAGAGGGAGGAAGACCGACAAGTGAGCTTCCAACTCATCTGATGAACCATGAAGTGAAGAAGAGAATCACAAACGGAAAACATCGTGTAATCTACCATGCACATACAACAAATACAATCGCACTGACATTCGTTCTTCCTTTGGATGATCAGGTATTTACAAGAGAACTTTGGGAGTCAGCAACAGAGTGTCCGGTTGTATTCCCGGATGGAGTTGGAGTTGTAGGCTGGATGGTTCCGGGCGGAAGAGCAATCGCAGAGAAGACAGCTGAACTGATGGAGAAATACGATGTTGCTATTTGGGCACATCATGGAATGTTCTGTTCAGGAGAAGACTTCGATCTTACATTCGGTCTTATGCATACAGTAGAGAAGTCAGCAGAGATCCTTGTGAAGATTCTTTCTATGACACCAAGAAAGATTCAGACAATCACACCGGAGAACTTCCGCGAACTGGCACATGACTTTAATGTAACACTTCCAGAAGAGTTCCTATATGAGAAAAAGAAATAATTAAATTTCTAAGAAAATAATAAAACGTATCAAATCGACCGGATATTCAATAGTGATAATTGAAATTCAGTCGGTTTGATGCGTTTTTTTATAACCATTTCTTAAAAGTGCGTGCTATAATAAAACAGGTCGGAAATTCTATAGATGATCAGAAAAGCGAAAGGAATGGATAAAGTAGATTAATGTTATATACAATCCCGGATTATTATCATGAATTTAGCTGTGTTGCAGGAAAATGTGAGGACACTTGTTGTGCCGGATGGCAGATCGTTGCAGATGAAGCTTCATTAGAGAAATATAAAAATGAGACAGGCACATTTGCAGAGCGTATGAAAGAATCTGTCAACTGGGAAGAAGGAACATTCAAGCAGGATAAAGACAGAAGATGTGCTTTCCTGAATCAATCAAACCTCTGTGATATGTATACCGCCTTGGGAGAAGAGAGCCTGTGCAGAACCTGTAAATTGTATCCAAGACATATTGAAGAATTTGAAGATGTGCGGGAGGTTACACTTTCTGTATCCTGTCCGGAAGTGACGAGAATCCTGATGAATAAAAAAGAACCGGTACATTTTCTTACTTATGAAACAGATGAGGAAGAAGATTATGAAGATTTTGATCCGTTTTTATATTCGAAACTGTTAGATGCAAGAGATGTGATGATTGAGATTTTACAGGACAGAGAGGAAAAGCTGAATCTGCGAGCAGCTCTTATTCTGGCGATTGCACGTGATCTGCAGGAATGTATTGACGAAGAAGATATATTCTCGATGGATGATGTATTTGATTACTATCAGGCTGAAGAAGGCGTGCGGGGAGTGAAAAATGCTCTTGCAGAAGTGGATTACTATACACATAGTAGAAAGATGTTTCAAAATCAGTATCAGATGGAACATTTAAGAGCGGATTGGGAGTCTTATCTCCAAGAAACAAAGAAATTATTATATAGAAATGTAAATGAAAAAATAGACAAAAAACGATATGTTGAGATGATACAAGAATTTCATGCTTGGATGGCGAAAGAAATGCCGGAATATGAAATACAGTATGAACAGCTCCTTGTATATTTCATCAGTACCTATTTTTGCGGTGCAGTATACGATGGAGAAGCGTTTGCGAAAGCACAGATGGCTGTTGTCAGCACCCTGTTGATCCATGAACTTCTGATGGCGCAGTGGATGAAGCAAGAAAAAGTGCTAGATATAAATGATGTGATAGATACGGTGTATCGTTATTCAAGAGAACTGGAACATTCTGATTCGAACCTTAATTTAATGCAAGAATTGCTGCAAGAAAGTAACGAATAGATGGGAGAAATTCTTGACAGTGTTTTTTTAACATGTTATGCTATAGTCGATTTTGAGAGACGAAGATGCAGAGTAACAGACAGAGTCTTTTCAAAGCAATTGTTTCGGACCACCCAGCGAGGTTAAGGCCATACGGACAGCCGGGTCCACTGCCGATTATGGTAACTTTGGTTGCCTTATTGATTGAGTGAAAAGCTCTAATTTTATAAGTAGGTTTCTTTGATAGCCTTATGCGCCAGACGCGCAGACTTGTGAAACGGTCAATAAGAGTAGTAAAAGTATAATTGCTATATAGACTCTGACACGCATGATCCAGAAGTTTTATTTAAAAATCTAAGAGAAGATATTGCCTTTTCTGTTACAGCTGAGAATAAAACAGACGAATACATACCGAACGCAGGTTTGTGGCTTAGCGCCCTTATCTGCGTTTTTTCTGTATTAAGAAAGTGTTTTGACAAAGGAACCTGGAAAGAGAGGAAATATGAAAGGGAGTCGTTTTAAATTAAACCAGAATCATGCACCGATTCATGAGGCTCTGGAGACTTTCCGGCGAATGCGGGTTGTACCTTTTGATGTCCCTGGTCATAAACGGGGAAGGGGAAATCCGGAGCTGACAGAGTTTCTCGGACAAAAATGTGTAGGCGTCGATGTCAACAGTATGAAACCACTGGACAATCTCTGCCATCCGGTATCTGTAATACGGGAAGCAGAAGAACTGGCAGCAGATGCCTTTGGAGCAGCACATGCATTTTTAATGGTAGGGGGCACGACAAGTTCTGTACAGACAATGGTTCTGACTGCCTGCAAACGTGGAGATGAGATCATATTGCCACGTAATGTTCACAGAAGTGTGTTGAATGCACTTGTTTTATGTGGTGCGATCCCTGTTTATGTAAATCCGGAGGTAGACCAGCGGCTTGGGATTTCCCTGGGAATGCAGAGAGAACAGGTAGCAAAAGCGATAAAAGAACATCCAAAGGCAGTTGCAGTGTTAGTAAATAATCCGACTTACTATGGAATATGCAGTGATCTGCGAGCAATTGTCAAGATGGCACATGAGGCAGGAATGATGTGTCTGGTAGACGAAGCGCATGGAACACATTTTTATTTCGGTGGCGGACTTCCTGTTTCAGCTATGGAAGCAGGCGCAGATATGGCGTCCGTATCCATGCACAAAAGCGGAGGCAGTCTTACACAGTCGAGTCTGCTTCTTACAGGTCCGGACGTACATGCCGGGTATGTGCGGCAGATCATCAATCTGACACAGACAACATCAGGAAGCTATCTTCTGATGTCGAGTCTTGACATTTCAAGAAGGAATCTTGCACAGCGTGGCCGTCAGATTTTCCATCAGGTAGCAGATATGGCAGAATATGCCAGAGAGGAAATCAATGCAATCGGTGGTTATTATGCATTTGGAAAAGAACTGGTAAATGGAAATTCTGTTTTTGATTTTGATATTACAAAGTTAAGTGTACATACGTTGGATATCGGACTCGCAGGAATTGAAGTTTATGATATTCTGCGTGATGAATACGACATTCAGATCGAATTTGGAGATATTGGAAACATTCTTGCTTACCTTTCGATCGGAGACCGTGCACAGGAAGTAGAACGGCTTGTGAGTGCACTTGCGGAGATCCGCAGACGTTTTCAGACAGACGGAACAGGACTTCTGAGTCAGGAATATATTGATCCTCAGGTAGTGGCCAGTCCACAGGAAGCTTTTTATGCAGAGAAGTGCAGTCTGCCACTCCGGGAAACAGAAGGTATGGTCTGTAGTGAATTTGTGATGTGTTATCCACCTGGAATTCCGATCCTTGCGCCTGGGGAACGCATCACAGCAGAAATTCTGGATTATATCGAGTATGCAAAAGCGAAGGGGTGTAATATGACCGGACCGGAAGATCCGGATATTTTGAAACTGAATGTTCTGACAGGGAGGTAATAATAATGGAAATGTGGTTTTCAGAATTCCATACACCGGATGTGAAACACAGTATCCGGGTAAATCGTCAGCTCTTTTCCAGACAGAGTGATTATCAGAGAATTGATATTTTTGAGACACCGGAATTTGGCCGTGTTCTGACTCTGGACGGAAATGTAATGCTGACAGAACGTGACGAATTTATTTATGATGAGATGATCACGCATGTGCCGATGGCGATTCATAAAGAAGCAAAAGATATTATGGTAATTGGAGCCGGAGATGGCGGTGTTGTTCGCGAACTGACCAGATACGACAGGGTCAGGCACATTGATCTGGTAGAAATGGATCCGATGGTTGTCGAGGCATGTCGTGCATACCTTCCGGAAAATGCATGCAGACTGGATGACAGAAGAGTACATCTTCATTACGAAAATGCACTCCGTTTCATCCGAAGATGCGAGGCAAAATATGATCTCATTATCGTAGATTCTTCTGATCCGTTTGGCCCATCGGAAGGATTGTTTACCCGAGAATTCTATGGAAATTGTTACAATGCGTTGAAAGAGGATGGAATTATGGTCAACCAGCAGGGAAGTCCATTCTACGCAGAAGATGCACATGCAATGCAGCGAAGCCATAAAAGAATTGCCAGTACATTTCAGATCAGCCGTGTTTATCAGGCGCATATCCCAACCTTTGCCGCGGGTTACTGGTTGTTTGGATTTGCCAGCAAAAAATATCATCCCGTAGATGATCTGGACGCAGAAGCATGGAATGCATTAAATCTTCGTACACGTTACTATACAACAAGACTCCATAAAGGAGCATTTTACCTTCCGGCATTTCTGGAAGATATGCTGAAAGAAGTGGAGGAATAATTCATGATTTTACCGAATATAGAAACTTTTATCGGATGCGAAAGCAGCTTTGAGGAAGCATCGATTGTCCTTTATGGTGCGCCGTTTGATTCGACGACAAGTTTTCGTCCGGGCGCAAGATTCGGTCCGGCAGCTATGCGTCATGAGAGTTTCGGACTTGAAACTTACAGTCCATATCAGGACAGAGACCTTATGGATATCAGTGTATTTGACAGCGGGGATCTGGAACTTTGCTTTGGAAGCAGTGAAATGGCGCTTTCGGATATTCAAAAGAGAGCAGAAGAAATATTGAAATCAGATAAATTTCCATTGCTTCTGGGAGGAGAACATCTGGTGACGCTGGCAGCAGTACGCGCTGTAGCTGCGAAATATCCGGATCTACATATCATCCATTTTGATGCACATGCAGATTTAAGGGATGATTATCTGGGAGCCAGATTGAGTCATGCATGCGTTCTGCGAAGATGCCATGATCTTCTGGGAGACGGACGTATTCATCAGTTCTGTATCCGAAGCGGAGAGAGAGAAGAATTTAGATTTGCCGCGCAGCATACAGATTTCCATCCACTTTCTTTTGACGGACTGGAAGAGACTGTAAGAGAATTGAAAGAGAAAAATGTACCAATTTATTTTACAATTGATCTAGATTGTCTGGATCCGGCAGTATTTCCGGGAACAGGGACTCCGGAGGCGGGGGGAGTAACTTTCTTAGAGCTTCTTGAAGCCATCCGTACAGTTGCACAGGCAAATGTAGTAGGAGCGGATGTGAATGAACTTGCTCCTATGTTGGATGCAAGTGGTGTCTCAACCGCAACAGCATGTAAGGTTCTTCGTGAACTGCTTCTTGCAATTGCAAAATAAACCGGCAACTTATAAGAGAGCAATTATAAATATACAACTGTTGAAGAAAACAGTTACATGTCAAGAAAAGGAGAAGAGTTATGAGTAGAGTACTTGTAATCGGCTGCGGAGGAGTAGCCAGTGTAGCAATTCAGAAATGTTGTCAGGCAGATGAGGTCTTCACAGAACTTTGTATTGCAAGCCGTACAAAGGAAAAATGTGATGCACTTGCAGAAAAGCTAAAAGGAAAGACAAAAACAGTTCTTACGACAGCTAAGGTTGATGCAGACGATGTGGATCAGCTGATCGAATTGATCAATGATTACAAACCGGATCTGGTAATGAATATTGCGCTTCCATATCAGGATCTGACGATTATGGATGCGTGTCTGGCATGTGGCGTAAACTATATGGATACAGCGAACTACGAGCCGGAAGATACGGATGATCCGAAGTGGCGTGCGATTTACGAAAAACGCTGTAAAGAAGAAGGATTTTCAGCATATTTTGATTATTCCTGGCAGTGGGCATACCGCAAAAAATTTGAAGATGCAGGTCTTACAGCACTGCTTGGATGCGGATTTGACCCGGGTGTCACACAGGCATATTGTGCATATGCATTAAAACATGAATTTGATCAGATTGATACCATTGACATTCTGGACTGCAATGGTGGTGATCATGGATATGCATTTGCGACAAACTTTAATCCGGAAATCAATCTTCGTGAAGTAAGTGCACCGGGAAGTTACTGGGAAAATGGACATTGGGTAGAAATCCCGCCGATGGATATTAAGAGAGAATACAACTTTGATCAGGTCGGAGACAAGGACATGTATCTGCTTCACCATGAGGAAATAGAGTCTCTTGCAAAAACAATTCCAGGTGTGAAACGTATTCGTTTCTTTATGACTTTTGGACAAAGTTATCTGGATCATATGCGTTGTCTTGAGGATGTGGGAATGCTTTCTACAACACCGATCCAGTATAATGGACAGGAAATCGTTCCGATCCAGTTCCTGAAAGAACTTCTTCCGGATCCGGCAAGTCTTGGTCCACGCACAAAAGGAAAAACAAATATTGGCTGTATTTTTACCGGTGTAAAAGATGGAAAAGAGAAGACTTACTATATCTATAACGTATGCGATCATCAGGAATGCTACCATGAGGTTGGAAGCCAGGCAATCAGTTATACAACAGGTGTTCCGGCAATGTGCGGAGCATTGATGATGCTGACTGGAAAATGGATTAGACCGGGTGTATATACCGTAGAGGAATTTGATCCGGATCCGTTCCTGGACGCACTTGACCGTTATGGTCTGCCGCGCAGTGAAAATCATGATCCGAAGCTGGTAGACTGATGGAAAGATTAGATAAAAGAGCACCATTTACAGCCACCGGCGGAATTATTCCGCCGGAATTTCAGAACATCAAAACACCTTGTTATATACTGGATGAAAAAGCACTTATAGAAAACGCAAAACTGCTCGGTGGAGTAGCAGAACGGACAGGATGTAAGATGCTTCTGGCACAGAAAGCATTCAGTAATTATGATTGTTATCCTTTTTTTGAACCGTATCTGGCGGGTACAGAGGCCAGTGGATTGTATGAGGCAAGATTAGGGGCAGAGGAAATGGCGGGAAAAGAAGTTCATGTATTCTGTGCAGGTTACCGGGCGGATGAATTCGAGGAACTTCTTCAATACGCCGATCATATTGTATTTAATTCTCCGTCCCAGCTTCTTCGCTTTGGAAGAATGGCGAAAGAGGCAGGAAAGAGCGTGGGACTTCGAATCAATCCGGAATGCTCTACCCAGGAGGGACATGAGATTTATGACCCTTGTGCACCGGGAAGCCGCATGGGTACAACAAGAGTACAGTGGGATGAAGCAATTGTGAAGAATCCGGAGTTGATGGAACTTTTGGATGGGGTTCATTTCCATACTCTCTGTGAGCAGGACTCGGATGATCTGGAGACAACCCTTGCTTCCGTAAAGAAACAGTTCGGTGATTTGATTGCCAAAGTGAAATGGATCAATTTTGGCGGTGGTCATCATATTACAAGACCAGGATATGATATTGAGCGACTGGAGCGATGCATTCGAACGGCACAGGAAGAATGGAAGGTTGAGGTTTATCTGGAGCCGGGAGAAGCCTGGGCATTGAATGCAGGATTTCTTCTGACCAGTGTGCTGGATGTTCTGAAAAATGGAGACACACAGATTGCAATCGTAGATGCCAGCGCCGCCTGCCATATGCCGGATGTACTGGAAATGCCTTATCGTCCACCGCTTCTTGGTGCAGCGGACGAGACAACAGAAAACGAGGTTACAGTCCGACTTGGGGGGCCAACCTGCCTGTCCGGGGATATCATTGGAGACTATAAATTCAATAAACTACCGGAATACGGAGATCTCCTTCTGTTTGGAGATATGGCGATTTATACGACTTGCAAAAATAATACATTTAACGGGATGCCATTGCCGGATATCTGGATCAGACATGCTGACAGAACCATGCAGCAGCTAACTTCATTTAATTACACAGATTTTAAAGAAAGATTAGGAAGCCGTGAATAGCGGCTTCCTAATACATTTATTTAACACATTTCTTGTTTCACATCAACGTCCATACCCAATATACAACTCCAAGCGCCCAGCTCGTCACAATTCCATACAGGATCACCGGTCCGGCAATCGTGAAAATCTTACAGCCAATACCAAAAACCTGGCCCTCCTTCTTATATTCAATCGCAGGTGCAGCAACAGAGTTGGCAAAGCCGGTAATCGGAACAAGTGCACCGGCACCGCCCCATTTAGCAAGCAGTGGATAAATTCCGGTACCGGTGAGAAGGATACTCAGAAGAATGAGCAGAATAGAAGTCCAGCTGCTGCAGTCATCCGGGGAAAGTTTTTTCAATTCACAGAAATGATAAATACATTGTCCAATCAGGCAGATCATTCCACCAAGGAAGAATGCCTTCATCATGTTGAACCACACATTGTGCTGTGGTGTTTTCTTTTTGACATAGGCTTCATATTGTTTCTGTTGTTTTAATTGTTCTATTTTGTCCATAAATGAAATCCCTTCTTTTTTGTTTTCAAATTCTACACATAGTTTTTCACAAAATGAAAATAATATCCTTAAAAATAAATAATGAAACATCAGAAATGAGGAAATGATATGAATGATACGGGAAACAAGAACCGGACAATTGAGTCGGAGTGCGGTCCTTTTCATCTGTCCCAGCTTCGTGGAGCACAGAGCATTGTATTCACAAAAGCACCTTATCTTCTAAGCGCTGCATCTGTGGCAGGAAGCAAAGAAGCGCAGGGACCGCTTGGAAAATGCTTTGATCTGACAAATGAGGATGACCTGTTTGGAGCAGAGACCTGGGAGGAAGCCGAAAGCAACATGCAGAAGGAAGCCTGTGTACTGGCACTTGGAAAGTCGCATGTAGATCCGAAGTCTGTGCGTTATCTCTTTGGTGGAGATCTTCTCAGACAAGGGATCGCAACTTCTATGGGAGTGGAAGATCTGCAGATTCCCATATTCGGCCTGTATGGCGCATGTTCCACATCAGGAGAAGCACTGGCATTAGCAGCAATGAGTGTGGCAGCAGGATACGGAGATTACATGCTGGCAGTAACATCCAGCCATTTCGGAAGTGCAGAGAAAGAATTTCGATTTCCGTTAGGATATGCGAACCAGAGACCACTTTCCGCACACTGGACCGTGACAGCCAGCGGGGCTTTCCTCGTAGGAAGCCATCTGAATAAAATACATTCCGATAAGCAACGTCAAAGAAAATCCCAGTTCCGGCATGTTCGGATCACCGGCGTTACGATAGGGAAGATTGTGGACTTTGGCCTGAAGGATTCACAGAACATGGGGGCATGTATGGCTCCGGCTGCAACCGATACCATCTACCGTAATTTTCAGGATCTTGGACGTACACAGGAAGATTACGATCAGATTATAACAGGTGATCTTGGATATATTGGTCAATCCATACTTTTTGACCTAATGAAAAGCAGAGGATATGATATCAGAAAAAAGCATATGGATTGTGGAATGACTATCTTTGATCAGGAGACACAGGATACACATGCCGGCGGAAGCGGCTGTGGATGCGCAGCGTCAACACTGGCTTCTTATATTCTGCCAAAGATTGAGAACGGAGAATGGAGAAGGATACTCTTTGTGCCGACCGGTGCATTGATGTCAACGGTCAGCTTCAATGAAGGAGCAAGTGTGCCTGGAATTGCGCATGCGATTATGATCGAACACTGTTGAAAAGCCCTATTATAATAGGAAGAAGTAAAAAATGTGCTAAGTGTGTGTTAAAAAAAGAAAAGGAATAGAAAAATGGATTATATAAAAGCATTTTTAATCGGAGGTCTCATCTGCGCTGCAGTGCAGATTCTTCTGGACAGAACAAAGCTGATGCCGGGACGGGTTATGGTATTACTCGTCTGTACAGGCGCAGTGCTTGGATTTATTGGAGCATACGAACCATTTGTAAAATTTTCAGGAGCAGGCGCAAGCGTTCCACTTCTGGGATTCGGAAATGTCCTGTGGAAAGGTGTGAAGGAAGCTGTTGATAAAAACGGATTCCTCGGAATCTTTCTGGGAGGGTTCAAGGCAAGTGCCGCCGGAATCAGCGCAGCACTTATTTTTGGATACCTGGCTTCATTGATTTTTGAACCCAAAATGAAGAAATAAACGAGAAATCACTATAATGTTACAAAATGTTACAAGGTTCATAAAAATATACATGAAAATATCTTGACAGTAAAAGAAAAATGAAATATCATTAATTGAGTATTAAAGGCAATAAGATACGACGGAACAAGGAGGCACGGCAGGACAGATTTTTTATCCCAGGTGTCTCTTTCATTGTGTAAAAGGATGAGTTAAAGATGATTGATATACATAGCCATATCTTGCCCGGAGTTGATGATGGAGCGTCTTCGATGAAAGAAAGTCTTCATATGCTTTCTATGGCGAGAAGACAGGGAATCACAGATGTGTTTGCAACTTCACATTATTCCAAAGCGTTTCCGAACAGAGATCCGGAGAAGCTGAGACGGCTTCGGGATGAGCTGATGAGCCGTGCAAATCGTCCGGTGCAAGGACCAGAGGGAAAGGTGAAGTGCAAAAGACCAATTCGAATCTGGACAGGTCAGGAGATTTTTTATTCTAATAGTGTTATACGACTGCTTGAAGAGGGAAAACTGCTTACGTTGGCAGACAGTAATTACGTACTGGTTGAGTTTATGCCGTCAGTGCCTTATTCAGAGATATGTACAGCGGTGAGGAATCTGTCAAGAGCAGGATATACTCCGGTAGTTGCTCATGCGGAGAGGTATCGTTGCCTTAGAAAAGGTAAGCGTGTGGAAGAACTGATCGATCTGGAAGCATTGATCCAAATGAATTACAGATCCGTCAGTGGAGGCTGGCATGATGCAACAGCGCGCTGGTGTAAGGATAATCTGAAAAAAAGGAATATCCATTTTATGGGAACTGATATGCACAATATCGGGAGCAGAATGCCTGATACAAAAGAGCCAATGGGTTGGATGAGGAAGCATTTAGACAGTACTTACCTCAGACAGATAACAAGAGAGAATGCACTTCGCATTACAGAAAACAAAATAATAAAATAAAGGGGAGCAAAGATGGGAAAGACGCATGATGACGACGAGGTCGAGATTGACCTCAGAGAACTATACTACGCATTGAAAAAGCGTGTTTTGGTAATCCTTGCAGCCGTACTGGCAGGAGCAGTGATTGCCGGAGCAGCAACAAAGCTTTTGATGACACCTGTTTACAGCGCAACATCTACAATGCTTGTTCTCACAAAGGAAACAACACTTTCTTCACTGGCTGATCTGCAGATCGGTAGTCAGCTGACGAAAGACTACAACATCCTGATCACAAGCCGTACAGTATTGCAGGACGTAGTAGATGAACTGAATCTGGATATGACATATAAAGAGTTGATGGAATGTATCACAATAGAGAATCCAAGTGATACACGTATTCTTTCCATTACAGCAATAGACAAAGATCCAAAGATGGCAAAGAAGATTGCTGACACGCTGGCGAAGACATCAGCTGACTTTATCGGAGACAAGATGGAAGTAACACCACCGAAAGTTATTGAAGAAGGTGAAGTGCCGACAATCCAGACAAGTCCGAGTACAAAGAAGAATGTGCTGATCGGAGCACTGGCTGGTCTGATTCTTTCCGCAGGTATTATTATCCTTCTCACACTGATGGATGATACAATCAAGTCAGAGGAAGATATCGAGAACTACCTCGGTCTGACAACACTGGCAAGTATTCCGGATAGAAAAGACTACATTACAGGAAAAGGACCTCGCAATTCAAGCAAGACAACATCGAAGAAAAAGAAGAAAAGGAGGAAAAAATAAATGGCAATTCAGAGAGTTATATTGACAGATTCCAGAAAAGAAGATGTCTTCTATGAAGAGGCTATTAAAACCCTCCGTACAAATATGCAGTTCAGTGGTGTAGAGACAAAGAGTATTGTTCTCACAAGCTGTTATCCAAATGAAGGAAAAAGTGATGTGGCTTTCCAGCTTGCAGTAGAGATTGGAAAGATGGGAAAGAGAGTTCTGATCATAGATGCAGATATTCGTAAGTCCAGTTATATCAAACGTTACCAGATCAAACAGAAGACCAATGGACTGTCACAGTATTTAAGTGGACAGGTTGCTTTGGAAGAAATAATTTATTCTACCAATTACCGTAATCTTGAGATTATCTTTTCAGGTCCGTATGCTCCGAACCCGTCAGAGCTTCTGGAGCAGGGACGTTTTGGCAGATTGATCGAAGAGACAAGAAAAGTTTATGATTATATTTTGATTGATACACCACCGATCATCAGTATGAGTGATGCAGCAATCGCAGCAAAACAATGTGATGGAGCAATCCTCGTAATCGAGAGCGAAGCAGTAAGCAGAAGAGATGCAATGAAAGCAAAAGAACAGCTTACAAAGAGTGGATGTAAGCTTCTCGGTGCAGTACTGAATAAAGTGGATATGAAGAAAGAAAAATACTATAGTAAGTATAATTCATACTACTACGGTAAAAGCAAACAGGAATAGCCGGATATGCAGTGGAGAATATCCGCTGCATATTTCAGTTTACAGAGAAAAAACAGACAAAGCATTTAAGATAAATAAAATCAGATGTTTTGTTATGCAGTCAGACAGAAGATTATCAGGGGAAAAGGGTGTACGCGAATGTATAGGAAGAACAGTAACGGCTGGTTGAAGCACTGGGATTTCATTATACTAGATCTTGTTGCATTACAGCTGGCTTATATAAGCAGTTATGTATTGCGCATGGGAACAAGTGATCTGTATCATAACGGATTATATCTGAATATCGGGATTATTATTATACTGATAGACATTTGTACAGCTTTCTTTACAGAGCCATATCATGGGATCATGAGAAGAGGATATTTTGTAGAGTTTAAGAATGTATTGAAGCATGTGTTTATCGTGAGTGTGCTTGTGATCGTATATCTCTTTATGAGCAAACAGGGAAGCATGACCTCGCGTCTTGTGATCAGCTCATTCATTCCAATGGCAGTGGTTCTGCTTTATGCGGTGCGAATCGTATGGAAGAAATATTTGCTGAAACATGGCAATATGCTCTATTCAAAAATAAATATACTCCTTGTTTCAACAAGTGATGAAATAGATTCCATGTTAAGACGGGTGGAACAGAATGTATTTAATGAATTCGATATTGTCGGAATCGTACTTGCAGACCGCGAACCGGAAGAAAATGAAATGATCGAAGGAATTCCGGTTGTAAGTAAGATTGATACAGTAACTGAATACATACAGAAAAGATGGGTTGATGCTCTTCTTGTTGGAATTAAGAAGAAAACATTGATACCGGAAGATTTGTTTGAAACATGCGTGAACATGGGAATTACAGTTCACGAATGTCTGGGAGACAGAGCAGGATGGGCAGGAAATCAGTTTATTAACCGCATGGGTGGATATACAGTCCTGACTTCCAGCGTCAGAGTGATTTCCTCACGGCAGGCCATGATGAAGAGAACGATGGACATCTGTGGCGGAATTGTTGGAATGATTCTGACAGGTATCATTACAATATTCCTTGCTCCGGCAATCTATATTGCTTCACCGGGGCCAATCTTCTTCTCTCAGATGAGAGTAGGAAAAAACGGTAAATTATTTAAGATCTATAAATTCCGAAGCATGTATATGGATGCAGAGGAACGCAAGAAAGAACTGATGAAACAGAACGAGATGAAGGGGCTCATGTTCAAGATGGAGAATGACCCAAGAATCATCGGAAGCGGAGCGGATGGAAGCAAGCATGGACTTGGCTGGTTTATCCGTAAGACATCTTTGGATGAATTCCCGCAGTTCTGGAATGTACTCAAAGGAGATATGAGTCTCGTAGGAACCCGTCCACCAACAGTGGATGAGTGGAAACAGTATGAGCCATATCACCGCGGAAGACTTGCCGTGAAGCCGGGACTGACCGGAATGTGGCAGGTGAGCGGAAGAAGTGATATCACTGACTTTGAGGAAGTTGTAAAGCTTGATATGGAATATGTCAAGAACTGGAATATCGGAATGGATATCAAAATTCTGCTTAAGACTGTCGGAGTTGTGCTTAAGGGCAGTGGATCCAAGTGATGGATTAGATAGAAGAGATAAGGAAAATGATATAAGAATGATGATCTGCAGTGGAACCGGGAGGGGAAGCTGCAGGTGTTATTGATATTGAACGTATGGCTACATGAAGAAAAAACAAAGAATTGAAATAAAGTTTAGGAGGATATTAGGACATGAAAAAGGAGTATAGAATTGCAGTTGCTGGTACCGGTTATGTTGGTTTGTCGATTGCGGCTCCGACGAATGTCTACCTCAAACTTTCAGTGGCGATTTGATGGTCTACGGTGGCGTATAAAACTCATGCAAAATACCCCTACTGCGAGCCTGTTCTATTGCAGAGCAAGGTAGTGACATGATACCTTCATTTTTCCGAAGAATTAGAGGTAGTGAGGGGGGATGATTGTTCATGTTGCAACAAAGAAGCGCTATGTAGTTGTACAGTTTTAACAAAGTGAGTTTGCGTACGGGTTATGACAATAAAGGTCAGCACTTTGAAAAACGGAGAAGCGCGACAGCGGGTTATGACCATAAGACTTAACACTTTGTTGGTGAGCTGCTACGCGAACGGTGAATTCTTTAGAGACGGTTTTATTGAACTGTTTCCAAGGGGCAACTGTGGGATAGTCTGCGATTGGCTAGGACGGTATTTTTTGGAATATGCCAATGTAAGAAGTTGGTACACATCTGGTGAAACGGAATCAGAATGGTAAGTGCCTCCATTGATGATGCGGCTAGTATAGAAGAAAAACTGCTGTAATACTAGTGCGTCATGTTTTGAGATGCTTACAAAAATTCAGCTTGCAATAATAGAATTCTCATGCTAATCTAATACCACGCAGTCATCATTCTGATGAACTGCAAAAAGATCTATGAACCAAATCGGTAATTATTCAATAAGCTCAGATTTTCGAGCAGATAATCCGATGACAACCCAAAAAGATGAATATTGTTTGAAGATTATGTGATGGAGTAAGTTTCTCAAATATCTGATTTTAAGGGGATAGTTACTTCCATAGAAAACTATCTTGTGTTAAGATAAATATAACTTTAGAATCCTCTTCTTCAGGCAATCATTCGTTGCACAGAAGAGAGGAGAATTCTATGAAAGAAAACAAGAAAAGTGTATCAACTAAGAGCGTATCATCACATTGTAAAGAATCGAAAGAGGAGCAGGAAGACTTTATCATGCTTCCAACGGTAGATTTCTGTTTCAAGGAATTGATGCAGAATGATAACATCCGCAAGAATATTATCGCAGCACTATTGAACGTTCCATCCGGTGAGGTAGAGAACACGGAACTTATGCCTACGATTCTCAGAAAAGAATCGAAAGATGATAAGTATGGGATTTTAGATGTCCGGGTGAAACTGAAGAATGGAGAACAGATTGATTTTGAGATGCAGGTAGAAGCATTTGATTGCTGGGCAAATCGTTCTGTTTATTATCTAAGTAAGATGTATACAAGTGAAATAAAAGAAGGCGAGGGATACGATTGCTTGAAGAAGTGTATCCATGTGAGTATTCTTGCATATGATCATTTTCTAGATGATAAAGAGTGTTATCGGAGAATCGCATTTTGTGATACGAAGACAGGAAAAGAGTATACAGACCTTATGGAGATGCATATCTTAGAATTGTCGAAACTTCCGCCGGAAGAGAAGAATGAGACGAGCTTGTTGCAGTGGATGCGCTTTCTTGGAGGAAAAACAAGAAAGGATTTTGAAGAGATGGCAAAGAAGAATTCAGAATTGGAAGAAGCGTATGACGTATTGGATAAATTAAGTGCAGATGAAAAGAAGAGGTTAGAATACGAGACAAGACAAAGAGCAATCAGGGATTATAATATAGGGATGTTAACCGCAGAAAGACGAGGAATTGAAGCTGGGCGCAAGATTGGAAGAGAAGAAGGGGAAACTTTGGGAGTAAGCAGAATTAATCAATTAATTCTTGAATTATCAAAGCATGGACGTACAGATGATATCGTGAAAGCAGCAGCTGACAAGGAGTATCAGGAAAAGTTGCTGAAGGAATTTGATTTATAACAGAAAAGCCACAGGTAGAGATTAGCACATGCCTTTTGCCTTCCATGTCATATCTAGCTTCATGACTGCCGCTTCCATATCCATCCTGCCTTGTACTCATAAAAGGAAGACTCATAGGAAGTTGTCGATCGATCAAATTCTTTAAGATACCAGAAACATTATGAAAAAGGTAATTCAATTAGAACAAAAATAAACAGAATCAAAAGTAGTTGACATTTCGTATTACGAAAGTATAATAGTATAGGTGAGAGAAAGGAGATTACCTATGGCTAAGATGGGA
>OGDJ01000665.1_pt1 | contig 18562 bp, 16 predicted proteins | sample 1570401 | NCBI WGS metagenome assembly OGDJ01 (sample SAMEA2582185, study PRJEB24529) | metagenome | biome: Human gut stool | place: China | collected 2011
GGACCTATACTTACTTTTTCTGAAGCTTCTTCTAAATCTTCCATAGTAATCTCTTCTCTATTTTCTCTAGCTGCTAATATTGCTGCCTCATTTAATAAGTTTGCTAAATCTGCTCCAACAAATCCTGGAGTTTTCTTAGCTATTACTCTTAAGTCTACATCTTTAGACAATTTTTTTCCTCTTGCATGTACCTTCAAGATAGCTTCTCTTCCATCAATATCTGGACTATCTACATAAACTTGTCTATCAAATCTTCCAGGTCTCATAAGAGCTCTATCTAAGATTTCAGGTCTGTTTGTAGCTGCTAAAACTATAATAGTTTCCTCATTTCCAAATCCATCCATCTCTACAAGAAGTTGGTTAAGAGTTTGCTCTCTCTCATCATTTCCTCCACCTTGTCCAGAACCTCTTTTTCTTCCAACAGCATCTATCTCATCTATAAAGATTATACAAGGAGCATTTTTTCTAGCCTTATTAAATAGATCTCTAACTCTTGAAGCTCCTACCCCTACGAACATCTCTACAAATTCAGAACCTGACATACTAAAGAAAGGAACTTTTGCCTCTCCAGCCACTGCCTTAGCAAGTAAAGTTTTACCTGTTCCTGGTGCTCCTAATAGAAGTACTCCCTTAGGAATTCTAGCTCCAATATTTTTAAACTTCTCTGGTTCTCTTAAAAATTTTACAACCTCTTCTAACTCTACTTTTGCCTCTGTAATTCCAGCTACATCATCAAAAGTAACCTTAGATACATCTTCTCCATTCTCTTTTGCTTTAGATTTACCCACATTAAATATTTGTGGTCCTCCACCATTTCCCTTTCCCATTTTATTCATCATAAATATCCATACACCAATTAATAGTAGCATTGGGAACCACGAGATTAAAACATTTAAAAGTAGTGGCATCTGTTGTGGTGGTACAGATTTTATAGCTGCTCCATTAGCTTCAATAGTTTCAACTAATTTTACATCTCCACCTAATCTATCTGTTATCATTCTAGCACTGAATACTTCTTTTTCATCAGCAGTATATCCATAGATATACCCCTCTTTTTCATCTACCTTCTTAATTTTTCCATCTTTTACAGACTGAACAAACTCAGTATATGAAATCTCATTGCTAGGAGTTTTACCAGTATCAGATAACATAGCAGGAAGAGACATTACCAATGTTATTATAAATAGTAACATTATGAAACCTTTAAAGTTAAATTTTCCACCTAATTGTTTAAATTTATTCTCTTCATCCTTATCTTTGTTCTTATTATTTTTATTATTGTTTTGAGCCATTCCCTCTTTTAATTTATTTCTTAGCTCCTCTTTTCTCTCTTTTACCTCATCTTCAAACTCTTTTTTTCTCTCTTCTTCATCAGATTTTACTTCTGCTGACTTTTTCTCCTCTTTTTTCTCTTCAACTTGATTTTCTTTCTCTTGTTGAATATCTTTTTCTTGCTCTTCTATCTTTTGATTTTCATTTTCATCAAATAAGTTCTTATCGTTCAATTATTTTGTCCTCCTTACACTTAGCTTAATACATCTTTTTTCTGTACTATTATATTTTTCATTTCCTCTTACTCCTGCTATCCACACAATATTACCATTATGAACTATAAGAGGAATAGAATCTCTTTTTTCCTTACCTATTTTTTCATTTATAAAAATCTCTTTTAACTTTTTTTCCCCCTTCATATCTGTTGGAATGATTTTATCTCCATCTTTTCTCCCTCTTACAATAAGAGTATCTCCTAATTTAAGATTTGTATAAAAGCAGTTTTTATTCTGCTCCCCTCTTTCTACGTACTCTGCTTCTATTATATAATCTCCATATTTAATCTTATTAGGTATTGTAAAAGTAACTTCTTCAATATTATTCTTAATGAGATTTATTTTTTGGATTTTTAATATATTATACTCTTTCTTTAAGATATATTGACTATCTAAAGAAATCTCTTGACTTTTTCTATTTACTTCCAAACCATATTTGTATAGATATTTACTTAAAATTTTTCCTCTTATACTTTTAGGAAATTTTAAAATGCTCTCTATATTTATAGTTTCGTTATAAGAAAATTGTTCTATCTCTTTTTCTATGAAGATATTTATATCTCTTATCTCTTCTATCAAAGAAAAAATCTTATCCTTAAATTTAGGATTATATCTTTTCTCTATAAATGGAATCAAATCAATTCTTATACTATTTCTAGTAAACTCATTCTCTAAATTAGTACTATCTATACAATAAGAGATATTATTCTCATCTAAATAATTTACAATCTCACTTTTATATATCTCAGATATTGGACGAATATATCTATCCCTTTTAGTAGCTATTCCCTCTAATCCAGAAAGTCCTGTTCCTCTTGTAAGTCTAAACATAAAAGTTTCTATCTGGTCATCTTTATTGTGAGCCAATGCTATCTTATTACCATTGGTTTTTTCTAAAACTTCCTTATAAAAACTATATCTTGCTTCACGTCCTGCTTCTTCTAAAGATAGTCCCTTCTCTTTCCCAAGAGAAGTAATATTTATCTTTCTAGCAAAAACTTTTAGCCCTTTTGACTTTCCATAATTTATAGAAAAATCTTCATCTCTTTGTGCTTCCTCTCCTCTTAGAAGATGATTAATATGGACTAAGACAATATCAAAATCTATCTTCTCTCTTAGTTTAAGAAGCATCTCTACTAGAAAAACAGAATCAGGTCCTCCAGAAAAACCAACAACAATTCTATCTCCATTCTCTACCAGAGATTCCTTTTTATTTCTACTTGCTACTCTTTCAAACAAACTCATAAAATCACTCTTTTCATAAAATTATAACATATATCAAAGTATTTTTCCAAAGAATTTTACTTTTCTTCCCTATTATTTTTTATTACTCTTGTAGACTTATTTCTATAATCAAAGAACACATATATATCTTCAAACTCTTTAGTGAAAATATTATAACTAAATCTTTCTAGCTCGCTATTTTTATGTCCCTCTCTAATACTTTTATAGTTGCCCTCTCTAATAATCTCATCATAGAGCTCTCCATCTTTCTCACTTTTAAACCACTCTGGATAAAATCCTGTTTTTCCTAACATTAAGTAGTCATACTTTAAATACTCTACAAATATCTCTCTGTCTTTAAAATTTTTCTCTAAATAAAATTCATATAGAAGAGTGAAAAGTGTACTCTCTTTATGACTTACTTTTAAATAACCTTTTTTATCAAAATAATCAGCAATATCCTCATAAAATGAGAAAGCACTCTCATAGTGATTCTCTATTAACCACTGTACACTCTCTGGAAATTTCTCAGAATTATAATAAAAATCTAATACTTTTTCAAGATTTTTTAATTTTACTATTTCAGCAAAACTTATAAAATCATTTGAGAAAACCTCATATGGTGGTTTAGAAAAATACTTATAATTATATTTTTCTCTCTCTTCATACATTTTTGTTCCCTTTAAAAGTTTTAAAAAACCAAGTTGTATCATCTCAGGTTTCATACTATGTACATAGTCAAAAGAGTATCTAAATTTTTCATATGTTTCATAAGGAAGTCCTGCAATTAAATCTAAATGTAGATGAATATTTCTACTTATTCTTCTTATATTATGCTCTAACCTCTCCAGATTATTTACTCTTCCTATACTTTTCATAGCTTGAACATCTATTGTCTGTACACCTATTTCAAATTGAAAATATCCCTTTGGTACAGTTTCTAAAAAATCTAAAGTTTCCTCATCAAATATATTAGCATTTATCTCAAAGTGAAAAGTAATTCCCTCTCTATAATTTTCTAATAAAAATTTCCAAATAGCCATATACTTCTCTTTACTAAGATTAAATGTCCTATCTACAAATTTCAAAAGCTTTATAGGGGAATCAATAAATCTTTTTAAATCCTCTTTTGTTCTCTCAATAGAGTAATATCTTACACTTTTATCTATTGAAGACATACAATATGAACAGTTGAAAGGACATCCCCTTGAAGATTCATAGTAAAATATCTTTGTTCTATCTTGTAATTCTTCCTCATCATATGGAAATGGAATTATATCTAAATTCTCTATAAGAGGTTCTATTCCATTATATTTTATCTCCTCATTTACTCTATATACTACACCTTTCACTTGTGAGATATCTAGAGTAAAGAAATTAAGTAAGATTTTTTCTCCCTCTCCTGTAAAGATATAATCTATCTCTTCATTTTCTCTCATAGTTTTTTCCCATTCATAAGATACCTCTGGTCCTCCTAGAGCTATCTTTACATTTGGAAGTATTTTCTTTAACTCTTTACTTAGAGAGAAAACATACTCTTTATTCCATATATAAGTAGAAAAAACTATCATATCTGGTTGCATTTCAAATAAATCTTTAATTATATTTATAAGTTGATTGTTAATATTAGTTTCATAAATATCTAATTTTATCTCACTATTTTTTTCTACATACTTTTTTAAATATCTTACTGCTACATTTAAATGTACATATTGACTGTTTATAGCAGTCAAAACAATTTTTTTCATCTTTTACTCCTTATTTTTTATTGTTCCTTTGAAAATTTAGATGCTCTCTATATGTTCTACTAAAAAAGTGGCTTCCATCTCCTTTAGCCACAAAAAATAGATAGTCAGTGTCTGCTGGATTATATGCTGCTTCAACAGAATCAATAGCTGGATTACATATAGGTGCTGGAGGTAGCCCCTTATATTTATAAGTGTTATATGGAGAATCTACCTTCAAATCTTTATAATATATTCTTTTTTTAGCATAATCGAATACAAAGTTTACTGTTGCATCTGATGATAATGTCATTCCTTTTTTCATTCTATTATAAAATACAGATGCCATAACAGTTTTTTCACTTTTTACCATAGCCTCTCTTTCTAAAATTGAAGCCATTATTAATTTTTGATAAAACTCCTCTTTATCTGGATATTTTTCACTTGGAAACTTTTTTAAAAACTCTTTCAACATAGTATCTACTAATATTTTTTCATCATATTTTTCTGGTAAAAAATATGTTTCTGGATAAAGATATCCTTCAAAATTCCCATTAGGTGTTGGATAAGGGAAGGTTTCAGCTGCCCTATTTAACTCTGCATAAAACTCATCTCTATCTATATGACCTATTTCTTCTAAGTGTTCTACTATCTGTTTTACACTAAATCCTTCTGGAATAGTAACTTTTACCATTCTTCCCTTTCCAGACTCTAATATATTTATAAGCTCTTCTAATGAATAACTTCCTTCAATATGATACTGACCAGCTTTTATTCCTCTTCCTCCATTTCTAAATCTCAAATACAATTTAAATATAAAACTATCGGAATTTGGAAGTGGTGCTAAAGACTTCATAAGAGGTTGATTTTTTTCTATTGTAAGTATTGTATTATATTCCTCTTTTCCTTTTACTTGAAAAAAAATATATACTCCCAATATTGTAAATAAAAGAATAAATATTCCTGCTATATTGTAATAAATTTTTTTCATCTTTTTCTCCTATCTAATTATTTTTCCTTAATTATTATAACATATATTCTATATTGTTAGAATAGAAAAATTATAAGTATTATGGTTAAGTTTCTTATATTTTTTAACTTTATTTTTTATATAAAATTTTTTTATTTTTTTCTTGACATATTTTTGTTATTATGATATTATAATCCTTGTGATGAGCGATGCGGGAATAGCTCAGTTGGTAGAGCGTCAGCCTTCCAAGCTGAATGTCGCGAGTTCGACCCTCGTTTCCCGCTCCAAAGATGCGTCATTAGCTCAGTTGGTAGAGCACACGACTTTTAATCGTGTTGCCACAGGTTCAAATCCTGTATGACGCACCATTTATGTGTCTGTAGCTCAGCTGGATAGAGCAACGCCCTTCTAAGGCGTGGGTCAGGAGTTCGAATCTCTTCAGACACGCCATAAAAAATTGGATCCATAGCTCAGTTGGTCAGAGCACTCGGCTCATAACCGAGTGGTCGCTGGTTCGACTCCAGCTGGATCCACCACTGCCCCGTTCGTTCAGTGGTAAGGACATCAGATTTTCACTCTGGAAACAGGGGTTCGATTCCCCTACGGGGTACCATTATTTAAATAAGTGTTTCTAAGGCTGGAAGGCTATCCTAATTGGTAAGGAACCGGTCTTGAAAACCGGCGCCGCAAGGCTTCAGAGTTCGAATCTCTGATCTTCCGCCATAAAATATGCCCAGATAGCTCAGTCGGTAGAGCAGGGGACTGAAAATCCCCGTGTCGGTGGTTCGATTCCGCCTTTGGGCACCACTTGAAAAGGTCTCATAGCTCAGTTGGGAGAGCACCTGCCTTACAAGCAGGGGGTCACAGGTTCAAGTCCTGTTGAGACCACCATAATGGGGGTGTAGCTCAGTTGGTTAGAGCGCATGCCTGTCACGCATGAGGTCGCGAGTTCGACCCTCGTCACTCCCGCCATTTAGTTTATTAAGACATACATAAGTATGTCTTTTTTTACATATAAAAGTAATATAATATTTTACATAGGATGTTATAATATTTAAAGACAATTTTATATTTAAAAAGGAGAATAAAATGAATACATTATTAAATATTATTTGGCTTTTTTTGGGTGGATTAGTTTTAGCATTAGAATGGGTAATAGCAGGAATACTTTGTATTATATTTATAATTACAATACCTTTTGCAAGAGGATGTTTTGAGATGGCAACTTCTTGTCTTACACCGTTTGGAAAAAAGGTACAGTTAAAGAGCAATTTTGGAGAACCAGCAAGACCAATTAGTGCTTTTTTATGGATAATATTTGCTGGGATATGGTTAGCAATATCCCATATATTGATAGGAATAACTCAATGTTGTACAATTATAGGGATACCTTTTGGAATACAAAATTTTAAGCTAGTTCAGGTGGCTTTTAATCCTTATAAATATACTTTAAGATAGTAAGTTTTATTAATTATAATAAAAAAGAAAGTTTTTAGAGTAGTAAAAATATACTATAAAAAAACTTTCTTTTTTTATTTTAGTTTATAAATATTTTAATAAAAATTATAATTTAGAAATTTCAGTTAAAATTTTATCAGTTATAGGAGTAAACATTGCTGATGAATCAGCAGATTCTTCTCCTCTAGTCATTCTAGCAAAACCTTTAGTCATAGGTAATTCTCCAAGAAGAGGTAATCCCATCTCTTTTAAGAAATCATGAGCTCCAGACTCTTCGTGGAAACTGATTTTAGTTTCACAACCAGGGCATATAATATAACTCATATTTTCAACTACTCCTAATACAGGAACATCTAATTTCTTAGTCATATTTACAGCTTTAGCAACTATCATAGAAACCATATCTTGAGGTACAGATACCATTACAATTCCATTTATAGGTGTAGATTGCATAACAGTAAGAGCTACATCTCCTGTTCCTGGAGGCATATCTATAAGAAGATAATCGAGGTCTTCCCATAATACTTCTTCCCAGAATTGTTTTACTGCACTACTAATAAGCGAACCTCTCCATACTACTGGTTGGCTTTCATCTTGAAGTAATAAGTTTAAAGAGATAATTTTTATTCCTTCTTTTGAAGTTACAGGGACAATATTTGTTCCATCTCCCATAGCCATTTGTCCAGTTACTCCCATAAGTCTAGGAATACTAGGTCCAGTGATATCGGCATCTAATATACCAACTTTATATCCTCTTTTTGCTAAATCTTTTGCAAGTAAAGTAGTAACAGTTGATTTTCCAACTCCTCCCTTACCACTCATAATTCCAATTACATTTTTTATATGATTTAATGGATTGTTAACAATTCCACAACTTTCTTTGTCCTTAGAACATGTACCATTTGAAGGACAAGTACTACAATTTGCCATTTAAATTTCCTCCTACTTAATATTTTAATTCCTTAGATAAATCATACACTTATAAAATATTTTTGTCAAATTTAAATTAACAATATTTAGATGGCAATTGATATAGGAGAATTATTCATTTTTTGAGTATAGATTTTACTTAATTCTTCCTCCGTTATATTTTTACTTGGAATATCTAAAATAATTTTTCCTTTATCTAGCATAACAATTCTATCAGCATATTTTATAGCATCTCTTAGGTTATGAGATACCATCAAAGCAGTAATTCTTTGTTTATTTATTAATTGTTTAGTTTTTTCCATAATAACTTTAGAAGTTTTAGGGTCTAGGGCAGAAGTATGCTCATCTAAAAGTAAAAGTTTAGGTTTTTTCAATGTTGCCATAATAAGAGAGAGAGCTTGTCTTTGTCCTCCAGAAAGAAATTTGACCTGAGTATCTAGTTTATTTTCTAGTCCTAAATCAACTTCTTTTAATAAAGTTATAAAGTCAGATATCTTATTTTTTTGTATCAATCTTTTAAGAGAGAATTTCTCACATTTTTTGCTAGCTAAAGAGATATTCTCTAAAATTGTAAGTGAAGGAGAAACTCCTTTAGAAGGGTCTTGATGTATTTTACTAATTCCAAAAGCTCTTTTTTCTTCTTTTAGATTGCTGATATCTATTCCATCTAAAAGAATAGAGCCACCATCATTTTCTAGTGAACCACTTATCAGATTAAAAAGAGTAGATTTTCCACATCCATTTGAACCTAAGACAGCTACAAATTCACTATCCTTAACTGTAAAATTAAAATTTTCAAATATAGTTGTTTCATTCTCTGTCCCAATATTAAAACTCTTGGATAAATTTTTTATTTGTAGCATCTTTTTTTCCTCCTTTTTTTATAAATTCTAAAATAGAGAGATTATTATAACCAATAAATAGAATTACAATAATAGCACTGATAGCCTTTAAATCTGTAGGAGCAAGTCCTATTTCTAATGCTAATCCACCTATAATTTTATAAGAAATAGCTCCTAAAATAGCTCTAGTTGTTCCATTTAGTTTTTTTGAATTTTTTAAAAAAGTATCTCCTATTATAATAGAAGCAAGAGCTGAAACAATTATAGAAGCTCCCATATTTATATCAGCAAATCCTTGTAATTGTCCCATAAGAGCCCCACTTACAGCAACAATTCCATTTGATAACATAAGTCCTAATAATTTGTAAGTATTACAGTTAACACCTAGGGATTTAACAAGAGTTTCATTATCTCCAGTAGCAATTAATAGATATCCTCTTTCTGTTTTTAGAAACATATCCATTAGAAATTTAATTAAAAGAACGATTACTATCAAAATCAAAATTATATTTCCATAATCAAAAATAGAAGAGTAATTATATAGAGGAATATTAGCTTTTCCATTTACTCTTAAGTTGACAGAGTAAAGAATAGTCATAGTAAGTATTCCTGCTAATATTGGAGCTATTTTCATTTTTATATGTAATGCATAAGTTAAAACACCAGCTAATGAACCAAAGATAAAAGATAGCAAAGTACTACTTATTGGGTCTAGTCCTAGTAACATAAATTTAGAAAATATAAATGCCCCAAATGAAAATGTTCCTTCTACTGATAAATCAGGAAAATCGAGTATTTTATATGTTATGAATACACCTATTGCAAGAACTGCAAATACAAGTCCTTGTTCTAGTGATATAGATAGTAATGCTCCCATTTTTTCTCCTTTCTATTCTATAAATGTAGCTCCAGAAAAAGCTTCTGAATTTTCTGAAAATTTTAATTTATTTAATGTATTTTTATTTACAACTTTTTTAGTATTTTTAGAAATCTCAACTGGAATATCTTGAACAGCAACTTTATCTACTAAAATTTTTTTAGCCATAGCCCCTGTTTGTCTTCCAAGTTCATAGTAACTAAGACCATCTGTCATTAATACTCCACCTTGGACATGAGCTTCTTCAGCTCCAATAGTTATTTTTTTGTTTTTTATAGCAGCTTTTGAGATTAAGTTTATAGCTGAAGCAACTATATTATCTGTAATAGTATAAAAACCATCAACTTTTCTTATAACAGAATTAACTGCCTGAGGAATATCATTAATATTATTGACACCTACTGGGATAATTTCGATATCTAATTTTTTACTAACTTTTTTAGCAGTATTTATTTGAACTTCTGAATTTGCTTCACTTGTATTGTAAATAATAGCAACTTTCTTTACTTTTGGATTAAGTTCTTTAAAAAGTGCTAATTGTTTTTCAATAGGGGCAGCATCTGAAGTTCCTGTTATATTACCTCCAACCTTTTCATTAGAATTTACAAGTTGAGCACTTACTGGGTCTGTAACAGCACTAAATAGAATTGGAATATCATCAGTAGCTTGTTTAGCTGCTTGAGCTGATGGAGTGGCTATTGCAAAAATAAGGTCTTTTTTATCTGCAACAAATTTTTGAGCTATCATTCCAGTAGTTCCAGTATCCCCTTGAGAATTTTTATAATCAATATTAACTTTAACTCCAAGCTCTTTTAATTCATCTTCAAATCCTTTTCTTACAGCATCAAGTGCTGGGTGTTCTGCAAATTGTGAAATACCAATTTCAAAAGTTTTTTCATTGGCATAACTTAAAAGACTAAGTATTAAAAATACTATTACTCCAAAGAATTTTTTTGTTTCCTGTCCTACTATTTGTTTCATAATTCCTCCTTTTGAGGAAATAAAAAAACCTTTTTACAAGAATTGTAAAAAGGTAATTAACAAAATATACGAAAAAGTATAGGAAGAAATTCCTACAACTATTTTTTTATTTTATTTTCCTACTATCCTACAATCCTACAAAATTTTTTTATTCCTACTACTATACTACTATTCTACATTTATTTTATTTGATTATATATAAAATTTTTTTAAATGTCAATATAAAATTTATTCATTAGGAACAGCTCTGTGCCCAAGTCCAATAACTACTTCATCAAGTCTAAACATACCAATAGTTAAAAATATACATACAGATAAGTGTTCTTGGCATCTAGCTATACCTATTTTTCCTCCTACATTAAAACCAACAGATTTATCTAAAATTTGATCAATAGCTTCTCTAGTAGCTCCTGTTACAGCTCCTTCATATACATGTGATTCAGAAATCAGTCCATTTCTTTTTGCAGCTACTAATGTTCTCTCTAATATTTTAGGAATAGATTCTACTACATTTCCACCAATATCTACAGCAGCTGTTTTTATTCCTTTTTTTGAATATTTATCTTTTAACTCCTGTTCTTCCTCTCTACTACTCATAGCCATTTCAACAGACACTTTAGCTATATCTTTACTTTTATATTGCATAAAAACTCCTCACTTTCAAAATTTTATAATTATATTATATCAAAAAATATAAAAAACTGTAAAAAAAATTTAAAAAAAGAAGTCTAAAAAGTTGTATAAAATTATTGAATATTTTATAGGAGTATGATATTATAAAAGATATAAAATTTAATAAAAACGCTTTTTATTGTTTTCAGTTTATATATTAAAACAGTAAAAAGTGTTTTTTTATTTTAGGAGGTAAATATGTCAAAACAAGAGAATAAAATGGGAACCCATAAAATGCTGCCGCTATTATTATCAATGTCTATACCACCAACTATATCTATGCTTATAAACTCTCTATATAACATAGTTGATTCTATTTTTGTTGCGAAATTAGGAACAGAAGCATTAACTGCAGTATCCTTAGCTTTTCCTATTCAGAATTTAATTCTTGCTATTGCTGTGGGTTCAGGTGTTGGAGTTAATTCGTATATTGCTAGAAAGCTTGGAGAAAAAGATTTAGAAACGGCGAATAAAACAGCAGCAAGTGGATTGACTTTATCAGTAATACATTATTTAATTTTGGTTTTATTGGGAGTTATATTTATCAAACCATTTTTTCTCTTATTTACAAAAGAAAGTAATATTTTAAAAATGGGAATAGACTATACATATATAGTGACGTTTTTAAGTATAGGAACAATAGCTCAAATTGCTATCGAAAAAATACTGCAAGCAACAGGAAATACATTAGCCCCAATGTTTTTACAAATAATTGGAGCTGTTACCAATATAATATTAGATCCTATTTTAATATATGGATATTTTGGTATTCCAGCTATGGGAGTAAAGGGAGCTGCAATTGCTACTATAATAGGTCAAATGACAGCACTACTATGTTCTATTTATGTTTTATTTTTTATGAAACAAGAGATAAAAATAGAGAGAAAAGATTTTGTATGGAATAATAAAATTATAAGAGAGATATATAGTGTAGGAATACCTTCTTTTTTCATAATGTCGATAGGATCTTTCTTAGTAATGGGAATAAACTTTATACTTTCAGGAATATCTACTTTGGCAGTATCATTATTTGGAATATATTTTAAACTTCAAACTTTTATATATATGCCTACTAGTGGAGTAACACAAGGAGCTATGCCAATTATGGGATATAGTTATGGAGCTAAAAATTCAAAGAGATTGTCAGATGTTTTAAACTATTCAATAATAATTTGTGTAGCTATTAACTTTTTAGGAAGTGTGTTATTTTGGTTATTTCCACAAGAAATATTACATTTTTTTAATGCTACTGATGAGATGATGTCAATAGGAGTAAGAACAATTAGAATAATTTCAACAAGTTACTCTTTTGGAAGTATTTGTTTTATCTTTTCATGTTTCTTACAAGCTATAGGGAAAGGGATTCCTTCTCTTACAATAACTATGTTAAGGCAACTAATTTTATTGTTACCAATGGCTTATATTTTAGGAAGGATTTATGGACTTACTGGAGTTTGGTTAGCTTTTCCTACTGTGGAAGTTATAACTTGTATGATTTCAATTTATATGTATAGAAATTTTGTGAGAAAAGATCCTGTGATGGCAATGAATAGATAGATTATTTATTTAAATATTATAAAAACTCAAGAATGTTTTCTTTATTTAAAAAGAATCCCTCTTGAGTTTTTTATTAATTTTTATTATTTAAAATTTTTAATACATAGAGCAGCAGCTCCAAAGAAACCAGAGTTTTCTCCTAAATCTGGAAGCACTATATAGTCATCAATTTCTCTAAAAATTTGATTTGTTTGTATATAACCGTTAAGTAATTTAATAACAGCTTTTTTCACTATTGGTAGTAGTTGTTTATATTTCATAACCTCTCCGCCAAGTATAATTTTTTCAGGTGAAAGAATTAAAATATAGTTTACAAGTGCATGAGCAATATAAAAAGCTTCTAAATCCCATGCAGAATTTTCAATTGGAAGAGAAGACAAAGATTTTCCCCAACGTTTTTCAATAGCAGGAACAGATGCCATACCTTCTAAACAGTTTCCACCATGAAAAGGACAAGTACCAGCAAATTTATCTCTTGGGTGTCTACTTACAAACATATGACCCATTTCAGGGTGAAGCATTCCATGAACAATTTTTCCTTCAACAATAGCTCCTCCACCAATTCCGTTTCCAATAGTTAAAAAAATAGTATTTTTTAACCCTTTTCCAGCTCCCCACATAGCTTCTCCTAAGACTCCAACGTTCATATTAGTATCTAAAAATATTGGAATATTAAAAGCTGACTTTAAATTACCTAAAATATTATAATTTTTCCAATCAGTTTTAGGAGAAGAAGTAATATATCCATATGTATCAGAATTAGGATTTAAGTCTAAAGGGCCAAAGCAGCCTACACCTAAAGCTGAAATATCCTTGTTTCTAAAAAAATCAATAACTAAAGGAATAGTTTTTTCTGGAGTTTCAGTTAAAAAACTAGTCTTTTCAAGAGTATTTCCCTGCTCATCTGTTATTCCACAAATAAATTTTTTACCACCAGCATCAATAGCACCAAATTTCATAAAAATCTTCCTCCTTAAATGACTGTTATATATTTATTTTACTACAAAATTTAAGGATTTCCTTGTTTTTAAAAAATATATTCATTTTGAGAAGGAATATAATCAAGATAAAGATTTGAATCCGTCATTTTTCCTAACTCATTAATTGTATCAATCCCTGTAAAATAAATAAGAGTTTGAGTATCAGGAACAAATTTTAAAGTATTTCCTTTTAGTGTTAAATTATCAATCTCTTTATATATAGGTAATTTTAAAACAGGAACTCCTATAGTAGTAGTAAGTTGGTTATAGATTTGTTGTAATTCTCTTTTACCAATGCTTTCTTTATCAAAGACTACTCTTATTTTATTTAAAGCATTGTTTTGTAAATAAAATTCATATTTTTTTATATTTTCTTTAGGATTTTTAACTGAGAATATATTCACATTTTCATTAATTGAGGGTTCCTTTTTTAAATTAGAAAAAAGAATACTTAAATTTTCTTTACTATCTCCCCAATTTATTCCATTAAAATCTCTAATTGAAAAGCTAAAAGTATAAATAGTTAAGAAAAGTAAAATGATTTTTTTCATATAACAACCTCCTAAGTATATTTTATCAAATTTTTATATTTTAGATAAATAAAATTTTGAAAAAGTTTAAAAATATTGATATTATATAAATAAAAAATAGGAATGGTGGTAAGATGAAAAGAAAAGATTATATAGAATGGGACGAATATTTTATGGGGGTAGCACTTCTTTCAGGAAAAAGAAGTAAAGACCCAAATACTCAAGTGGGAGCTTGTATTGTTAATGAAGAAAAGAAAATAGTAGGAGTTGGATATAATGGACTTCCAATAGGATGTAGTGATGATGAGTATCCGTGGGAAAGAGAGGGAGAATTTTTAGAAACAAAATATCCTTTTGTATGTCACGCAGAGTTAAATGCAATATTAAATAGTACTAAAAGTTTAAAGAATTGCACTATATATGTTGCACTATTTCCATGTCATGAGTGTAGTAAAGCTATAATTCAGAGTGGTATAAGAGAATTGGTATATTTATCAGATAAGTATGATGGGACAGAATCAAATATAGCTTCTAAAAAAATGTTAACTTCAGCAGGGGTAAAATTTAGACAGCTAAAATCTAAAATAGGAAAATTAGAGCTTTCTTTTGATGAGAGAGATTGGTAAAATTAAAAATAAGGCTGTTACAATATGTTGTAATAGCCTTATAATATCTTATTTTCTTTTAAAAAAATCTTTAAAAGATTTTTTAGGAGAAACATCTTTCATTTCTTGCTGTTCTTTTCTATATTGAGACCAATTGGGATCGTTTTTCATATGCTTTTTAAGTTGGCTCATATATTGATATGTAGCTTTAGCATCAGAATATTTTTTCTTGATATTAAATTTTATATCAGAAAAAGTTTGCTTAATTCCATCAAAGATATCTTTTGTATTATAAAAAATTCGTTTTGGGAAATTATATTTATACATTCATTTCTTATGTCCAATTTCTTCAAAATGTGTATTTCTGGGAAATTATATTTATAAATTTCTCCACAATGAGGACATTTATATTTTGCTGATTTATCAGAAATTTTCATTTTTTTCTTACAAGCAGGACAAATAATAATAAACTTTTTCATTTCAAACTCCTAAAACTAATGATATAATAATTAAAAAATATTATATCATAAATATTTCATAAGGAGAATATAAAAGTGCAAGAAAGAAGAGCAATAAAAAATACTGATTTATTTATTTGGTTGGAAGAAAATGAATTTGATAAAATTATAGAAAAATGTAACTATAAAATTTTAAATTACCAAAAAGATGAATATGTAGCTTTTAGAGGAGATGAAATAAAAGGTATTTATATTAATCTTCAAGGAACTTTAGTAGCTGAAATGTTGAAAGATGACGGAAATGTAAAAAAAATAGAAGAGTTGGAGAGAGGAAAAATTATAGCTTCTGCATTTATTTTTGGAGATGTAAATAAATTTCCTGTAGATTTAGTAGCTAAATCACAGGTAAAAATTTTATTTATAGAAAAAAATGAAGTAATAGAACTATTAAAGATGAATAGCAAAATTTTAAAAGTATTTTTAGATGAAATAAGTAATAAAGCTCAATTTTTATCGAAAAATTTATGGGAAAGTCTAAGTAATAAAACAATAAATCAAAAATTAGTTGAATATATACTAAAAAATGAAAAAGATGGAGTATTTATTTTTGATAGGTCAATAAAAGATTTGGCAGAATATTTTAATGTAAGTCGTCCTTCATTATCAAGAGTAATAAAGAAGTTTATTGAAGATAAAGTAATAGAAAAGCTTGAAAAAGGGAAATATAAGATACTTTCAAAAGAAAAATTGATAATAATACAATAAAAATTTAAAAATAATTATAGTTTTTATAAAAATTAAAATTTTTATAAATTTTTTAAAAAAAGTATTGACGAAAAATATTATTTGTGGTAATATATACCTTGTCCGCGAGAGAGCGGAACTGATGAATAAGGACATTAGCAACAGAATAGAGAAAGACAATTAATGCAAACACAACAATAAATTGGTGTAAAACAATCAGTAAATTTTACTGAGTTATATAGATTGAACGAAGAGTTTGATCCTGGCTCAGGATGAACGCTGACAGAATGCTTAACACATGCAAGTCTACTTGATCCTTCGGGTGATGGTGGCGGACGGGTGAGTAACGCGTAAAGAACTTGCCCTGCAGTCTGGGACAACATTTGGAAACGAATGCTAATACCGGATATTATGTGAGTTTCGCATGAAATTCATATGAAAGCTATATGCGCTGCAGGAGAGCTTTGCGTCCTATTAGCTAGTTGGTGAGGTAACGGCTCACCAAGGCGATGATAGGTAGCCGGCCTGAGAGGGTGAACGGCCACAAGGGGACTGAGACACGGCCCTTACTCCTACGGGAGGCAGCAGTGGGGAATATTGGACAATGGACCAAAAGTCTGATCCAGCAATTCTGTGTGCACGATGAAGTTTTTCGGAATGTAAAGTGCTTTCAGTTGGGACGAAGTAAGTGACGGTACCAACAGAAGAAGCGACGGCTAAATACGTGCCAGCAGCCGCGGTAATACGTATGTCGCAAGCGTTATCCGGATTTATTGGGCGTAAAGCGCGTCTAGGCGGTTTGGTAAGTCTGATGTGAAAATGCGGGGCTCAACTCCGTATTGCGTTGGAAACTGCCAAACTAGAGTACTGGAGAGGTGGGCGGAACTACAAGTGTAGAGGTGAAATTCGTAGATATTTGTAGGAATGCCGATGGGGAAGCCAGCCCACTGGACAGATACTGACGCTAAAGCGCGAAAGCGTGGGTAGCAAACAGGATTAGATACCCTGGTAGTCCACGCCGTAAACGATGATTACTAGGTGTTGGGGGTCGAACCTCAGCGCCCAAGCTAACGCGATAAGTAATCCGCCTGGGGAGTACGTACGCAAGTATGAAACTCAAAGGAATTGACGGGGACCCGCACAAGCGGTGGAGCATGTGGTTTAATTCGACGCAACGCGAGGAACCTTACCAGCGTTTGACATCCTAAGAAATTAGCAGAGATGCTTTTGTGCCCCTTCGGGGGAACTTAGTGACAGGTGGTGCATGGCTGTCGTCAGCTCGTGTCGTGAGATGTTGGGTTAAGTCCCGCAACGAGCGCAACCCCTTTCGTATGTTGCCATCATTAAGTTGGGCACTCATGCGATACTGCCTGCGATGAGCAGGAGGAAGGTGGGGATGACGTCAAGTCATCATGCCCCTTATACGCTGGGCTACACACGTGCTACAATGGGTAGTACAGAGAGTCGCAAACCTGCGAGGGGGAGCTAATCTCAGAAAACTATTCTCAGTTCGGATTGTACTCTGCAACTCGAGTACATGAAGTTGGAATCGCTAGTAATCGCAAATCAGCTATGTTGCGGTGAATACGTTCTCGGGTCTTGTACACACCGCCCGTCACACCACGAGAGTTGGTTGCACCTGAAGTAGCAGGCCTAACCGCAAGGAGGGATGCTCCGAGGGTGTGATTAGCGATTGGGGTGAAGTCGTAACAAGGTATCCGTACGGGAACGTGCGGATGGATCACCTCCTTTCTAAGGAGCAATACTTTCTCTATTCTATTGATAATGTTCTTACATTATCTAATGGACATTGGAAACTATATAGTAAATCAGATAATACAATTTAACTCTAATTTTTTAATAGAGTTAGCTGTCAATCAATATTTAAAAACTAAAGGTTAAAATAATTAAGGGCACATAGGGAATGCCTAGGTAGTAAGAGCCGATGAAGGACGTGGTAAGCTGCGATAAGCTCAGGGTAGTTGCAATCGAACGTTGATCCTGAGATTTCCGAATGGAGCAATCCGCTAAGTTGAAGACTTAGCACGAAAGAGGGTACCGCGTGAACTGAAACATCTAAGTAACGCGAGGAAAAGAAAGTAAAAACGATTCCCCAAGTAGCGGCGAGCGAACGGGGATGAGCCCAAACCGCATAAATGCCAAGGATGCAGCCGTTGTTTATGCGGGGTTGTGGGAAGAACCACGAGGAACTGCAACGTACTCAACAATGTTAATGACTGAACTGGAACTAGTTGGAAAGCTAGATCGTAGAAGGTGATAATCCTGTACAGGTAAACTCATTAACTTGTCCGTTCTCTCCCAAGTAACATGGAACACGAGGAATTCTGTGTGAATCTGCGAGGACCATATCTCGTAAGGCTAAATACTCTTACTAACCGATAGCGTATAGTACCGTGAGGGAAAGGTGAAAAGAACCCCGGGAGGGGAGTGAAATAGAACCTG
>OGDJ01000666.1_pt1 | contig 18562 bp, 18 predicted proteins | sample 1570401 | NCBI WGS metagenome assembly OGDJ01 (sample SAMEA2582185, study PRJEB24529) | metagenome | biome: Human gut stool | place: China | collected 2011
AATACCGTCTTCATCTATCACCGCCGGTTTACTGTACGGTCCTTCCGGTCTGTCCGAGCTTACAACAATCTGCTTTCGATAAACCGTTCCGTCATCATTTAAGCGATACGTTGCCGTAATATAAAATCTTCCTTTATAGTAGGAAATATCCGGCGCCCAGTATCCTGCGTTTCAAAGAAGACTCCAATACTTTTCCCTTTAAATCATGGAGATGGCGTAACCAATAATTTTCCAGTGAATCAAATCCTTTGACGTTGAAACCGGAATACACGGATAATAGATAAAGGATGAATTCACCATATAATAATCTTCACCCACTCTGACAATCGACGGATCCGGATACATTCCGGTACGAATCGGATTGTGATACATTTTTTCAAGCGGTGCGCCAGTCTCCTCCTGAAAATACTCCTCTAAATCAAAAAATTTGTTCTCATGCGCGATTTCATACGGTGTCAAAAGATTGATGTCTCCGGATAACGGTGACAATCCAACCCGTTCCACAAGATACTTACAGGTCGCAACATTACCGGACATCGCTGCATAGTGCAGCATATTTTTCTGATTTTTATCCGTAATATTCATACTGGCTCTGGAGTATTCAACAATGTAACGTACCAGATTCAGATTGCCTGTTTTGGCTGCCAGCAGTGCCATTAACACACCATCTTCATCTACTTCGTCAATCAGCGGCGGATTTTCTTCCAAAATACGCTTCACTTCATCTATTTTTTCCAAATATATGGCATCTTTTAGCGTAATCATTTTCCCTCCTGTTCTGCCTTTTAAAAAGCATCTTTTTAAATCTTTCTCTAGTATACATGACCTTTTTGTTTTTTTCTACATATTAAAGCAGAATATTGTAAAAACCTACAGAAAAAGTGTTCAGTCGGAATACCTATGACTGAATACACATAAAAAGGCTGCCGCATATGCGACAGCCTGTAAATTCTGTTGAATTTTTAAATTATTCCTTAACGGCACCAACATTAACACCCTGTACGAAGTACTTCTGACAGAATGGGTAGATGATTGCGAAAGGAAGGATAGCCACGATAACGGCTGCATTGGCAATCGTATTCGGGTCGATACCACCTTCATCAGGGATATCGTTATCCATAACCATGTTACGCAGCTTCATCTGGAAGTTGAATAACTCGTTCTTGTTGATATAAATCTTGAAGTTTGTATAATCGTTCCAGAACTGTACGGCATACATCAAACCGATAGAAGCCAAAGCCGCCTTTGAAAGCGGAAGTACAATCTTAAAGAATGTACCCATTGGAGAACAACCATCAATTTCAGCTGCTTCAAACAGTGATTCAGGAACACCTTCAAAGAAGTTTCTCATTAATACAAGGTTATATACATTGATAGACAATGGCAGGATTACTGACCAAAGTGTGTTCAGTAAGTGTAAGTCCTTCATAACGAGGTACTTAGGAATCATACCACCATCGAAAATCATTGTGAAGAGAAGCATATAAGCGAAGAAGTTTCTTCCTGGCATCTCCCACTGGATTAATACATAACCACCAAGTGTAACAACTAAAAGTCCAACGAATGTACCAACAATAGTTGTTATAACTGAGATTAAGAATGGATGATAAAGGTTTGATCTTGTTATAATAGCACGGTAACCACCCCAAGAGAACTTCTGAGGAACCCATCTAAAATCATATGATGAATATGCATCTATTGAAGTAATAATTACTTTGTAAATAGGAATCATAATTGCACATGCAATGATAATGAATAAAATTGCATTAACAATTGGGAATACTTTGAATTTTTTCTTTTTCTTTTTATAAACTAGTGTCTGATTATCACTCATTATCTATTCCCTCCTATACAATTCCTCGTCCACGTACTTTCTTACTTGCCCAGTTACAACCGAGAACTAAGATCATACCAACGAAAGACTTAAATAAACCTACAGCAGTTGTATAACCATAATCTGAGTTACCACCACTGAATGTCTTAGTATATACATATGTCTGTAAAACCTGTGATTTAGCATATGTAATAGGTGACTGCAATACGAATACAGATTCAAAAAGGTTCATAACCTTAGCAAGGTTAAGAATGAATACTGTAATAATTGTATTAGCAAGAGCTGGTAATGTAATGTATATCAGTCTCTTGAATCTGTTAGCACCATCAATCTGGGCTGCTTCATAAAGGTCTGGGCTGATACCTGACAATGTAGCCAAGAAGAGGATTGTTCCCCAACCTGTATCCTTCCAAACATTCATGATATAGAATGTTCCACGCCAGTAAGCTGTACTGTTCATGAAATCAATTGCACTATCAATAACACCCATATTTATAAGAATTGAGTTGACTGGAGCTGTATCATACGGAGCCAGTAACATCTTAAATACTGAAGCAACAACTACCCATGACATGAAATGAGGAAGATAGATAATTGTCTGTACTGTCTTCTTGAAAATCATGTTAGTAATCTCATTCAGAAGAAGTGAGATAATAACTGCTGCGCCTGTATTTAAGAACAACTTAATTAATGACAAAATTAATGTGTTTCTGAATGCCTGCCAGAAATAGATATCGTTAGTAAACATAGTCTGGAAATGATACAGACCAATGTAGTATGGATTAGCGATAACATATTTTGTGAACGAATAACGAACACCAAGCATTGGCCAGTAGTTGAATAACATAATCATAACGAAAACTGGCACGAACATAAGGTAGAAGCCTCTGTAATAATACATCTTATTTGTGAGGCTCTGATTTAATGAGTTAGAAAGATACTTAGCATCAACATGAAGATCTTTCTTGAAAGGCTTAACAATATCAATAAAACATCCAGCAACTGCTATAACAATACCAATTGCAAGTACAACAAATCCACAACCAATATGATATGAATTGCCATTATATCCATTGCTAAGAATATCTGTAAGGTTAACATTAACATACTTAAGTCCACCACCTGCTACCTTACCATTAACAAGTGTAAACTGAACTGCAAATACAGAAACAACTGTAAGAACAGCTGCAATTACTGTAGTAATGATAGAAAAGAATTCTTTTCTTGCTACAATAAGAATGATACCAACAACGATACATGCGATGAATAAATACCATAACACTGGCATACTGATATTCATGTAACTGAAAGCATATGCTGTAGGATAAACGCCTTCTTTAATCTTCTCTCCTGACTGAACAAGAGGTAAAAGACTGGCAATGAGCATGATAATAAGTCCGATGATGGCCATCAATTTAATATTTCCTTTTGGCTTTCCTACTGCTGTTCCGCACTTAGGGCATATTTTAGCTTTCTTAGGAAGCTCTGTGTTACAAGATGGACACTGCATTTTTTTACCTTCTTTCCTAATTATTATCGTATGCCTATTAAATAAATTTCATAAGCAAATCCTTTTTTGTCAGTATAAACGGCGCGGATTTCTCTGCGCCGCCATACTAACATAAGATGTATAAACATCTAATAATTATTGTTTAAATTACTTCTTAAGTGTTTCGTTTAATGACTCAACTACTGCATCACACTTAGCACCAACCTGCTTCTTGTAATCAGCCATAGCTTCATCATATGTCTTCTCACCAAGAACTACCTGTGAAACAACTTCAAGTCTCTTAGTATTGATATCAGAGATATTGTTGCTAAGTACTTCTGTGTTCCAAAGTGGAGTCTCAAGCTTGCTGTTAGCATTGAACATTGCATAGTTCTCTGTGATAAGTGGGTCAACGCTCTTGTTACCTGGATCTGTGTTATCACCAAATGTAGCAATAGCTAAGCTCTTATCAATGTGGTTCTTAGACATAAGCTTTGTATTATCTTCTGGAGTTGGAAGGAAGTGGAATACACCTTCTTCATATGTCTTAGTCTTCTTCTCATCAACCTCACCCTTTGAGTTGTAAACTGTAACTGTCTCAGCCTTATCATCCCAGTGAGTTCCCTTAGCACCATACTGCCATGCAATCTGGATATCTCCACCATCAAGCATAGTATCGATGAAGTACTTGAAGATTCCTTCAGCCTTACCATTCTCATATGCCTTGTATGTAATACACCAAGCAGTAGCAAGACGCTCCTTATATGTACCAAGCTCCTTAATAGGCTTAATAGCGATAATCTTATCTGTCTTATCAGCTATAGAGTTCTGAAGTGTATAAGCCCATGTACCTGCCCAGTATGTGAATACTGAAGAAGCTGTTGAAGCATCCTTAGCGTTCCACTTATTACGAGCATCTGATGTTGTCTGGTTCTGAGAAGCCTTATCAAGAATACCATCATCAACAGCTGTCTTAAGTCTTGCAAGGGCATCCTTCATATCCTGCTGAGCGAATCCATCCTTGTATTCCTTAGCTGCTTCATCATAGTAGAATGTGAAGTTAGCATTCTGATAGAATTCTGGAAGATAGTTAGTATATGGAGCTTCTGGAGTACCAGAGTTACCACCAGCTACGAAACCTGAACAAGAGATAACGAAGTTCTGGTTAGCTGATGCAGCCTTCATATCCTTAAGCATCTTGTAATACTCATCATATGTAAGAGTCTTAGATGCAACTTCCTCTGGCTTATATCCAGCAGCTGTTAAAGCTGATGACTTGATGTATGTACAGCATCCATTACCACGGGCTGGTGAGAATCCGTAAAGAGCCTTCTCTCCGTCTGGACCAGCTACCATATTTCCTGATTCAATAATCTCAGCCTGATCAATAAGTCTTCCTGAGTTCTTAGTTGCTGACTGATTCCAAGCATCTGTCATATCCCAGAGATATCCGTTAGATGCGAAGTTAGCAAGGTAATCTGAACTAAGAAGAACTACATCAGGGATATCGCCTGAAGCGAATGCATTCTTAACTGAATCATAGTAGCTAGAATGTTCTGGACGAATCCACTTAATATCAAGACCTGTAAGGTCGCCAAGATACTTGTAGAATTCCTGTGCACCGTTAGTTTCCTTAACTACTGTACCATCAACCATAACTGTGAACTGCTCTGGCTTCTGTACGTTAGCCCAATCAACTGTTGCTTTTGTTGTGTCCTGTTTGCCGCTGTTAGAGCCACAAGCTACGAGGCCCATAACTGAAGTAAGTGATAAACCTACTGCAGCAAACTTCTTTAATGTCTTTTTCATAAACCTTAAAACCCTCCTTAATTTGGTTCGCGGGGATTCTCTCCCCGTTTCGTTTTTAGACATTGATATATTAGCATTTTTGTACTATTTTAACAAGGCTAATTTTAACAATTATTGTATTTTTTTTGCTTTTTCTGTGAAAACCCAGTATTTATGCCATTCCCCGTATTCATAATTTTTTCATTTTTCCAAATTTTTTATCAAAAATTATTTTGTGAGAATAGTTTTTCTTCATATAATCTTTGTGTTTTTATGTAAAAAATGCACTATGCTCCCTGACTTTTTTAGATTATTTTACATCACATTTACACATTCTATACTCTTTTAAGCAGATTCCGACCATTGTATTGTGATTTTTTACCACTGTTAATAATTTATTCATATTTCAGACATCATCTGCACAATTTTCCTGTATCATCCCTGTACATCTGCATGCTGCATATATCCCTTAAGCATATCTTTCCCGATGACATCTCTGTCATATTCTTTTCCAGAACATTTCTTGCTGCATTCTCCATCATCAGCTCAAATGTAACACCATCAGCATATTCTGTATTAACTATTGTTATATCATTCTGTGCACATATGTACTGCACTTTTCCCACATAATTATAATCAACATCAAGGAATGCATGTACACCCTCTGTAAGCTCACCAAGTCTGCAGGCGGACAGTGCAACCTTGGCAGCATTAGTATACGCTCTTATAAGTCCTCCTGTTCCAAGCAGGACACCTCCAAAATATCTTGTTACAACACACAGACAGTTTTCACATTCATTTCCTGTAATCACCTCCAGTATCGGCTTACCTGCTGTACCTGACGGCTCACCATCATCTGAAAATCTCTGTATTTCACTCTTGCCTCCTAAAACATATGCATAACAGTTATGTCGTGCATCCCAATATTTCTTTCTGAGCTGTTCTATTATTTTCACTGCCATATCTTCATCTTCTATATGATAAATGTTAGCTATAAATCTTGATTTCTTATCTGTAAACTCACCTGTTCCGCCTGATATTATCTTCTTCATTATCTGATTCCTTCTTACATATATGTATATTAGTTATTATACAGCCATATTGATTGCCTGTCATACCTTTTTATGTTATAATATCATGACTTTATTAAGGAGGACAATATATGAATTATGGTGGTAAAGGCATAAAACAAAAGAAAAAACTGCTTAATTCAGCTACTACCAAGCTGGGCACCAAATTAGGTATATTTTTCATAAAACTGGCTTTAGTTGCTGCTATAGCAGTTGTTGTTTCCGGCTCATGCCTTGTATTAGGTTCCTTTCAGGGAATTATAGAGAATGCCCCTGACATTGCATCTGTCAATGTTTCGCCTGAGGGCTTTGCAACTAAGATATATGATTCAGATGAGAATGAAATACAGACGCTTTCTTCTGCAGGAGCTAACAGGACATATGTAACAATTGACCAGATACCTAAAGATTTGCAGCATGCATTTATAGCTATAGAAGATGAGCGTTTCTATGAGCATAATGGTATCGATATGAGAGGTATCTTACGAGCTGCTTCAATTACACTTTCATCAGGTGAGATGTCACAGGGTGCAAGTACAATAACACAGCAGCTTCTGAAGAATAATGTTTTCAATGCTTTCAACGAATCTACAATTGAAAAGATTAAGCGAAAGGTTCAGGAACAATATCTGGCTGTAAAGCTTGAAACAGTAATGTCTAAAGATGCCATTCTTGAGAATTATCTTAATACCATTAACCTTGGTAACGGATATTATGGTGTACAGGCTGCTGCCAGAGGATACTTTAACAAAGATGTATCAGAGCTCTCTATCAGTGAGTGTGCTGTAATTGCATCCATCACTAAAAGTCCTACCGGTCTTAATCCGATAAGGCACGCTGACAGAAACAAAGACCGTCAGAGTCAGGTCCTTCTCAATATGAAAGAGCAGGGATATATATCCCAGGAAGAATATGACGAAGCAATTGCTGATGATGTCTATGCAAGACTTGAAGGTATTGAACTTGCCGGAACATCAACTTCAACTTATTCATATTTTGTTGATGAACTTATCAACCAGCTTACTTCTGACCTTATGTCACAGAAGGGGTATACAGAAGCACAGGCTACAAGCCTTATATATCGTGGCGGACTTCGGGTTTATTCAACTCAGGACACAATGATGCAGCAGGTTGCTGATGATGTCATCAATGATCTTGGCAACTACAATGATAATACACATTTTTCTATCAATTATGCTTTAACAATAAAGCAGACTGATGGATCATTTTCATATTATTCACATAATTCAATGGCCAACTGGTACACAAAGACTCTTGGAGATACCCGCTTCAGTCTTACAATGACCGATGAAGACGCTGCGAGAAGTTATGTTGAAGCATATAAGCAGGAGCTTCTTAAAGAGGGTGGTGAAATATATGCTGAGACACTTACATTTACAATACAGCCCCAGATATCATTTACTATAATGGATCAGACCACAGGACAGGTTAAAGTTATGGTCGGCGGACGAGGTGATAAGACTCTTAACCGAAGCTTAAACCGTGCTTCTAATGACATTGCAAGACAGCCGGGTTCAAGTATCAAGCCACTTGCTGTATACGGTCCTGCCCTTGATACAGGAACATATTCTCTGGCATCTGCCATTGATGATGCTCCTTATTATTATTCAGGAACTGATGCAAAGCTTGTTACTAACTTTACAAAAGGTGAATACAGAGGTCTGATGACATTAAGAGAAGCTCTTACTGTTTCACAGAATGTACCTGCTGTTAAGATTCTTTCAAAGCTTACGCCCCAGGTTGGTTATAATTACCTTGAGAAATTCGGTATTTCAACGCTGGTTTCTCCTAAAAATGCAATCAACGGTGCACACGATGTTGTGCAATCACTTGCACTTGGCGGTATGACACGAGGTGTTTCCAATATTGATATGTGTGCCGCTTATGCAGCCATAGCTAATAAAGGAACTTACACAAAACCTATTTACTACACCAAAGTACTTGATTCAGAAGGCAACATTATTATCGATAATTCTGTACCAGAAACACATAAGGTACTTAATGAGAATTCTGACTGGCTTCTTATCCAGGGATTACGTTCTGTTGCTACTGACGGTACTGCACGTACAGCTAACTTTTCAAGCCAGCCTGTAGCAGGTAAGACAGGTACAACACAGTACGACAGCGACAGATGGTTCTGTGGCTTCACTCCATATTACACAGCCGTAATATGGGCAGGCTATGATGATAACTCCAAAGAGCTTGGAAATGTTGTCAACCACAATGTTATATGGCGTACAATTATGCAGACAATTCATGAAAATCTTAATCTTCCAACTGGAAGTTATGAACAGCCATCTGGTATTGTAGAGGCGGCTGTATGCTCTAAGTCAGGGCTTCTTCCTGTTGAGGGCTTATGTGACCAGGACCCTGAAGGAAACTGTGTTATAACAGAATATTTCACTGAAGACACAGTTCCTACTGAATACTGTACAACACATGTTAAGGTTTCAATATGTAATGAATCCGGAGATATTGCTACTTCCGGTTGTCCAAGTGTTACAACTAAGATTATGAGAAAGAAATCATCTGCTGATAAGCTTGGCGAGGATAAAGACGGTTCTGAATTCAAGACATGGGATGCTGATATCTCAATTACAGATACTGAGTTATCTAAGTTATGCACTATTCACAGTGCAAAAACCAAGCCTTCCAAAGTTACAACCGGAACAGACAGCAACAAGAACAATTCTAAAGAAACAACCGCTGCCTCATCAGAGACATCTGGTAAAACTGATTCATCCGGCTTGTCATCTAACAAACGACCTTAATCATCAAAAAAGGATAGTGGTCAATTGGACCACTATCCTTTTATTCTTTCTTCATCTTAGGTTCAAATATAAGCGACGCAATAAATCCAAATATAAGTGCTGCTGACACTCCAACTGCACATGAGGTAAATCCACCTGTAAAAAGCCCCAGAAATCCCTGCTCATCTATTGCTTTCTTCATCCCCTTCCATAAGACATTGCCAAATCCCGTAAGAGGAACTGTTGCTCCCGCTCCTGCAAATTTAACAAACGGCTCATATATTCCAACTGCTCCAAGTACAACTCCTGTTGTTACAAGAATGACCATTATCCTTCCCGGCATAAGCTTTGTCTTTTCCATAAGAATCTGTGTAAGAACACATATTAATCCCCCGCATACAAATGCTTTAACAAAATCCATGGCTTTAACTCTCCTTTCCTTCAAGAATTACACCATGGGCTATACCTGGCACACTTTTTCCTTCATTGTAGCTTACGGTAGATAACAAAGCTCCTGTAGGAACAAAAAGAACTCTTTTATATTCTCCTCTTATAAGCCTGTCCATAATACAGCTTCCAAGAACAACTGCACTGCAGCCGCAGCCGCTTCCACCTGAACACTTAGTTTCCCCTTCGTATATAAGCATTCCACAGTCATACAGTTTGTCAGCAATATCAATGCCTTTCTCTTTTAGAAGCTCAGACAATATCCTGTTGCCAATCTCTCCTAAGTCGCCTGTAAATATTGCGTCGTAATAGTCCTTATCAACATCAAGGTCTTTGAAATTAGCTTCTATAAGCTCTGCTGCTGCTGGAGCCATACAGGCCCCCATATTCATTGAATCCTTGACACCGTAATCAACAATCTTTCCTGTTGTAATGCCCTTTATGAGAACACATTTTTTCTTATCCAGAGGTTTATCACCGACGATATACGCCCCTGCTCCTGTAACTGTCCATGTAGATGCAATTGGTCTCTGGTTTCCATACTCGAGCGGATAACGGAACTGCTTTTCCGCACTTGCAAAATGGCTTGACGCAATGGCAATTACATTTTGCGCATATCCGGCATTAACACACATTGCACCAAGTGATAACGCCTCGCCCATCGTTGAACATGCTCCGTACAGACCAAACATCGGTACTTCATATTTCATAAGTCCGAAAGATGTAGCAATAAGCTGTCCAAGAAGGTCTCCGGCATAGATATAATCTATGTCTGACGCAGCCATGCCGCTTTTAATAAGCAGCTTGTCAACCGCCATCTCCTGAATGTGGCTCTCAGCCTCCTCCCAGCTTTTCTTGCCAAACATATCATCTTCTACTGCCACATCAAACATTTCGCCAAGCGGACCATCAGCCTCTTTCTTTCCAACCACTGTTGCAGCACATCTAACATATACATCTTTGTCAAATAACAGACTCTGTTTCCCAGTCATAATCCTCGTTTCCGCACATACTCATGTGCCATTAGTCTTTATAAGTAGTCTGTCCAAAAATGTATTAATTATGTATTATTTTCGTATTATGTCAAGCGTATGTGCAGCAGCACCAAGCAAATCAGCTCTTTCACAGGTTGCAAGATGATACCTGTAAAACATCTCGTATTCCTCCTCGTCAAGCTGATTCACAAACTGTCTTATGTAATTAGCCGGTCCATCCGGTGTCACAATCTTCACACGTTCACATCCTGCTGCTTCATTAACATTTTCAATATCTTCAAGTCGCACATAATCATACAGATCCTGCTCAGAAGATATCGTGTGGAAATCCTCTGTCAGCCTGCCCTGTTCCATACACTCCTTAATATGTCTTTCCTTAAATGCATATGTAATTACACCATACTCGTTCATAACATAAGCGACAAGAATAAAGCCACCTTTCCTTGTAATACGGGCCGCCTCCTTTAATGCCTTAACCTTATCCTCCTGTCCGAACAGATGATACATCGGCCCGAACAGCAGGGTTATGTCAAATGTTTCATCCTCGAAACGCTTTAACTTAAGTGCATTGCCCTGATAAGCCTTAACTGATGAATTCTTGGATTTCAATATTCCAAGATTGTGCTTTACCAGTTCAACTGCAGTTACATCAAAGCCTTCCTCAGCCAGTGCAACGCTGTATCTGCCTGTTCCGGCACCTATATCCATAATCTTTATATTCTCTCTGCCTTCTCTCTTTAATTCTTCAATACACTCATGTATATAATGAATCGATGTACGGAATTCAATCTGTCCGTGTCTTGAAGTCAGTCTTTTTTCTTCATTAAATTTATTATAATAATCTTCTAAAAAAGTTCCCATATTATCCTCGTATCCTGCGCATTTCTTTAAAACAGTTCCTATGATTCTACCATACAGATGTTTCTTAATCAAGAATCACAGTACATGTATAAGCTTTAAAGCCAGATATATAAGTCCTGCACACCAGCTAAAAAATATTCCATATAGAATAACAGGACCGGCAATCGTGAATATCTTGCAGCCAATACCGAACACCCGGCCCTCCTTCTTATACTCAATCGCAGGTGCAGCAACGCTGTTTGCAAATCCTGTAATCGGAACAAGACTTCCTGCTCCGCCAAATGTGGTTATAGACGGATAAATATTAAGTCCGGTAAGAATTACACTTAAAAATACCAGTATAAGTGTTGTATAAGATGCTGCATCCGTGTCAGGCACTTTCATCCACTTGCATACATTTAAAATAACCTGTCCTGCAACACATATACAGCCACCAACAATGAATGCCTTAAAGCATTTTGCCACACAGCTTCCTTTAGGTGTAACATTTTTTACATAAGCATTATAGCTTTCATTTCTTTTTTCAATATCAGCTTTGGTACCGCTTTCAGAATTAATATCGTGCATACATCCTCCCTTTTTGCAATGCAAAATCAATACATATATAAGTAATATACAAGCTGTCCTAGTGCTTTTCCTGCCGCTGTCGCCGCCACAATAAAACCAAGACCGGTGCCTGCCTTTGCTCTGTGAACGAATATAGGCAATGCTTTAACTGTCTCTGCAAGGCTTATTAAAAATGTGCCTATAAATATCCCGGATATCAACCCGAATATAATACAGCCCGTCATTCCTATTCTAACCGTGATTCCAAGAACATATACAGCATTAGCTGCCGTCGCACCGATTATTATACATTCCTCATACAGAGACACATGTCTGCTCGTCCCGCTGACATCAGCATATCTGTTAATAACACCAACGCTGGTTATAAGTGCAAAAAGTCCTGCAGCAGTAAACACTCCCGACATAGCCCCTATAAGAATAATAACCGCTATCATTTTCCACCTTCCCTGTCAATAACAGATTCTGATATATCTTTGTCATATTTATCCATTTCCACCTCAAGCGGTGTTGGCGCTTTTGACAGCTTTTGTCCTGCAAAATGATCATAAAATATAACAATTCCAATAAACAATCCCACAGCATAGGCAATCTCCATTGCATTTGTTGCCTTATATGCAGAAGCTCCAAGAAGCTCGTACATCCGGTCAAATATATCCGTCGTACTTACGTCATTGTTGTACGCAATAATTCCATACCCGCTTCCAACCATTGTTATAAAACATATAACAGCTACCTTAATCCAATGCACTGTGCCTTCCTTCTCCGGTTTCTTGTACTCAACAACAAAATCACATTCCCCAAGACATTCAATATCTGCATCCGGATACTCCTTCTGAATAATGCCCACAACATCAAGTGCATCAAGCACCTTCCTGTCATACTTGCCCAGCGTAAACTCCACAAGCGTTATATGTCCGATTTTTTCAATCATATCCTTATCACTGCAATAAACAGTCATCACATCCCCTATATCAACCTTCGGTTTCTTAACATATCTCTGCTGGTCAATCTTCAAATAAATCTTCTCTGACATAACAACTCCCTCCACACTCTAGTATTGTACATACCAGGAGAATTATACATGAAGCTGCCCTGCCTTTTTATCTTTCGCATACTGTTTTCATTCAGCATAAAACTACGCCGCTGTGTCCGTCTATGGCATATGCCCGAATATTTCGAATCGTGTGGGAGTTAATGCCGCTGTCTGTAAAAGGGCGGTGTGGATAAACTCGTTCAAGCGAAGCGCGTTTGTTTATCCACACCGTAATAAACTATACAGATGGCGGCATTTACTCCCACTAGATGAAGAAATCCTGAGGGCATATGCCATAGACGGACACAGCGGTGGGATCGTTAATATATGAATGAATCCTTCACGCAAACAGCCGCTTGCGCATGCCACTTAAAATCTTCTTCTCCATCCGCGACACCTGCACCTGCGATATTCCGAACTCCTTAGCAACCTGCATCTGTGTGTAATCATCATAATAACGCATTCTGATAAGCTCTTTTTCACGCTGTGAAAGTGTTTCCATAAGCTGTGCAAGTGCCACTTTACTTGATGCAGTTTCCCCAATGTCTGCCTTGTCTTCTAACTTGTCCATCAGCATGACCTCACTTCCATCCCCCTGATAGATTGTCTTATATATTGATTCAACCTCCATTGATGCAGACATTGACAATGTTATGTCTTCAACTGACAACTCACAGGCAGCTGCTATCTGTTCTACCGTCGGTTCACAGCCTAACGTGTCACGGAGCTGTCCCGCCGCTCTCATGCTTTTTACTGCATTTTCTTTGATAGAACGACTTACCTTTACCATTCCGTCATCCCGCAGGAATCTTCTTATCTCACCTGTTATCATAGGAACTGCATATGTTGAAAATGCAACATCCATATCCAGATTGAAATTATCAATTGCCTTTATAAGCCCTATACAGCCTATCTGAAACAGATCCTCCTGTTCTGTTCCTCTCCCCTTAAATCTTTTAATTATGTTCCATATAAGCCCAAGATTATCTGTTACCAGCTTCTCTCTGGCCTCTTTGTCATTATTGTGTGCTTTAGCGATCAATTCCCTGGTACAATCCTTAGTCTGATCCATAGCATCACATCCTATCAATTACTCCCCTATTTTCTTTCTCATAAGAACTGTTGTTCCTTTGCCCGGTGCCGACGCAACTCTTAAATCATCCATGAATGCCTCCATGAACGAAAATCCCATTCCTGAACGTTCCTGTTCAGGCTTGGTTGTATACAGAGGTTCCATTGCTTTTGCAACATTTTCCATGCCAAGACCGTCATCGTGCACTTCTATTATTACCTGATTCTGTATGCCCTTTAATCTCATTCTTACTTTTCCCGGACCATTATCATAGCCATGGACTATTGCGTTAGTTACTGCCTCGGAAACTGCTGTTTTTATGTCCTGCAATTCTTCGATTGTTGGATCTAAATATGTAACAAAGGCTGCCGCAACAACCCTTGCAAATGCTTCATTTTCCGACCTGGCTTCAAATAATAATTCAACATTGTTATTCTCTATCATGCTTATGCCTCCTGTCCTTTAAGCTCATATATGTTAACTATCTTATGAAGTCCTGATATAAGAAGTATCCTCTTAACACTTTCACGGACTCCCACGATTGTTATGTCACCTTTATCCATAACCTTCTTGTAACGCCCCATTATAAGTCCTATTCCTGCACTGTCCATGAAATCCACTTTAGTAAAATCAAATACTATATGAGTTACTCCTCTTTTATCTATTACATCATCTATAACCTGACGCATCTCTTCTGCAAGATGATGGTCAAGTTCTGCATTCATTCGTATCATAAGCTTGTCATCATTAACCATGTATATATAATCCATATGCTGGATTTCATCCTGCTCATCCGCTGTATTAACCTGTTTTGACATAATAATCTCCTCTTTCCTCTCTGCTTTTACACTTCACTAATTCTGCAACAAAGCCCCCGGCAAAGAATTATCTTTGCCGGGGGCTTATCTTTTAGTACCTCATCAATGTGAATTAACGTAATCGCTGGCTTCTTTGTAATATCCGCTAGTCGAATAATCATCCACAATATACTTATAGTATTTCTTTGCATCATCAGTCTTTGCTAATGCTACATATGACTTAGCTGCATAATAAGCTGAATCTGCACTGTTATTACATTTGTATGCTTTGACAAGATTATCTGCCGCAACCTCATAGTTTGACTTGTAATACTCTGTCATTCCTGTGTTATAGAAGGTCTGTGCTGCTGCCGGAAGTGTCGCCGTTGCTATTGTATTATATAAAGTCTTTGCTGACTCACTTGGAAGTGCACTGACATCTATATCAACAAGCTTATTCGCAGCATCATCAGGCTTATTTGCAATATAATCACTTGCTGCCTCTATTACTGATACCAAAAGCTTGTTGCTTCCCTCTGTTCCATTAACAACGCCAAGCTGCTGCTCAAGTGCATCCTTCTGCGCCTTAACCTCTTCAAGTTCTTTCTGCATAGAATTCAGTTCTACATTACCAGAAGATAACTGCTCACTATACTCCTGAAGACTTTTCTTATAATCCTGTGTAAGTCCCTTATTCCTTGCCGGAACAATAAGAAACCATATTAATGCTGCAACTATTACAACACCTGCCAATACATTTATTATTGTTATTGCACCATTACTTGGTTCTTTATATGACGACCTTGGAAGAATAACATCGTTGCCACTTAGCGGTTTCTTATCAATATCCTTTTCCTTTCTCTTAGGAAGGAAAGAACCTGATGTTTCCGCTTTCTTTGCTGCATTTCTTTCTGCTATCTCTTTCTGATAAATATGTGCAAGTGTATTATTCTTATCTATTGCAAGCACAGCGTTAAGCAGCTTTTTTGTTCTTGAAAGCTCGTCCTGCTTAATGTATATAAGTGCAAGCAGAAGATGTGCCTTAATAAGCTGTGGATTATTGGCAACTACCTTCTTGAGCTGTATTACAGCCATATCAAGATTGCCTTCCTTGGCATATTTCAAAGAAAGATTATATTTACGGATAGTACCTGTAATCATCTCAAATCTGTTCTGGTTAGTCTGTATCTTCTTAATATAGTGTCCTGCAATATTGCCTTCAGGCATAAAATTCTTACTTACTACCCACTGGCTTAAAGCCTCAACTACATCACCCATCTCACAGTAAACAAGACCTAACAGATTTCTTGCATTGGTATTGTACTTGTTAATCATAAGGCTTATCTTAAGAGATTCAACTGCACCGGTTAAATCTCTTACTCTTGCTTTATATAGTCCTGCATTATAATATGCATCTGATACTCTGGCTGTCTTCTTATATATTCTTACATTCTCTCCACATTGTGGACATGTATCACCATCTGTAAGGAAGCTTCCACATTTATAACATCTCATATGTCCACCCCTCACTACTTATCTGTATTCTTTCCGCTAAGTATCTGTGATATCAGATCTGTGATATCCGGTACATCATTGTTATATATTGCGTCCTCAGCATCTTCTACTTCAAGACTTGGCTGAAACTTCTGTATCTCTTCATCAAAATTAATCATGATTATTTTCCTTTCCTTCCAATGCACGGTCCACATCACCAACTAAATAAAGCGACCCCGTTGCAAACATCAGTCTGTTATCCCATTTTTTCATAGCTTCTTCAACACTCTCAAATACATATACCGGTGTATCCTTAATATGTGCTTCAAATGTTTCCTTTATTATATCAGCTGGAAGCTTTCTGACACCGCCCGTTATTGTAACATATATCTGTCTGAAATGCTTACAGCTGCATAGTATCTTAATCATTCTGTCATAATTCTTGTCACTTACTACTGAAAAAAGTAATGTTGCCTTATCAAGCCGACTGTTTTCATAAAGACTGTTTACTGAATCTACAAAGCTTTGAATCCCTTGTGGATTATGCGCTCCGTCAACATACAGATTATCTCTTAACAGTTCCATTCTTCCTGCCCAGTGTGTATCGTACATTGCCATACTGACTGCTTTATTGTCAAGCTTAATCATCCCCCTGTCACACAGATTAGCACATACCGTAAGTGCAATGCTTGCATTTTCCATCTGGTACAACGCATTTGTACTTAACCGGAAGCAATCATTCTTATAATACTCATTATGAATTAAAAAATCAATATACCCGTATGTATTTTGTATCAGTTCAAATGTATTGTCGTCAACCACATGACAGTCGCATCCAAAGTCTGCTGCACGCTTTCTTATCACATCAGCAGCTTCTTTCACTATGCCGCTGCACACAACCGGTATTCCCGGTTTAATTATCCCCGCTTTTTCATTTGCAATCTTTTCTATTGTATCACCAAGAATTGCAGTATGTTCAAGCGATATTGTTGTTATTACTGAGACAACCGGATTATCAACTGCATTAGTTGCATCCAGCTTTCCGCCAAGACCCGTTTCCATAACAACATAATCCACATCATGCTTACTGTAATAATACATTGCCATGCCAAAAAGATAATCAAAATACGCAAGCTCCTGTGTCCTGTGTTCTTCCACATACCAGTATGCTTCTTCAAAATCCTCTTGTGAAATCATTATTCCATTGATTCTTATACGTTCTGTTATATCATCAAGATGAGGAGATGTAAAAAGTCCTGTCTTATAACCATTATGCTGTAAAATTCCTGCAATATAAGCACACACCGATCCTTTTCCATTAGTACCGGCAACATGTATTATTTTTAATGACTTCTCTGGATTATTCATATCATGTAATAACTGTCTGCCTCTTTCTAATCCTGTAGATGATGCAAACTGACTTATACTGTCAAGACTATTCACAATCTCATTATACATGTCTTATCTTTTCCTTTCCGGATGTCACATACTTTGTATAGAAATAATATGTCTGTCCTCATATGTAATAACAGCTGTATATTTTCCACCAGTATATGCCCTTATCACATTATTATCCCCTACTGCCAGCATAGAAGCTGAATCATGCGCCTCTTTTAAAGTTTCTTCAATATATCGTAATTCTTCCCTGCTAAATATACTAACAGCAGACTCAAATACTTCATCATCAAATGAATATTTAAAGAAAAAGGCTGTCCATTTTATCTTAAGTTCCTTTGCTCTTTTTTTGGTCTCTTCATCTGCCGTTTTCTGTACAGATTCAAGATATATCCTTCTCTCCTCTGCCTTCTCACATGCAAGTTTTAATTCTTTCTCTGTCTCCTGAAGTCTCTTTTTCTTCCTGTCACTATCACCAAGACTTCTGTCCATTTCCCTCTTTGTATCATTAACCTGTGCATAATATCGTTTTGATTCATCTTCTGTCTTTCTGTTATTAATGTAATCATCTTTGACATCTTCAAGTTTTGCAAAATCATTTTGTGCAATATTAAGCCTGTCCACGGCAGCATCATATTTCTTCTGTGCTTCAGTCATCCTGTCTGTCTTTACAGAAACATCCTTTTCACATTTTTCTAATTCCTTGCGTGCCTTTTCAACCTGAGTACACATAACACGGTATTCTCTGTCCTTATCATCAGCAGCTTTCTTTTTGTCCGCAGCAATATAAGACGGCATAAGGTCTGATGGTGCATAAAACTTGATATCATTTGCATGGCTTACCTTCCATATGTATCCCGCCGCCTGAAGTTTTGATATTCTTGTCATATTTCTGACTGCCTGATACATTGTCTTTACCTGCGCCTCTGTCGACCAGAATGCATCTTCC
>OGDJ01000685.1_pt1 | contig 18013 bp, 12 predicted proteins | sample 1570401 | NCBI WGS metagenome assembly OGDJ01 (sample SAMEA2582185, study PRJEB24529) | metagenome | biome: Human gut stool | place: China | collected 2011
GAGCAATCAGAGATTACAATATAGGAATGTTAACCGCAGAAAGACGAGGAATTGAAGCAGGACGCAAGATTGGAATAACAGAAGGAGAAAACAGAATTAACCAGTTAAATATTGAATTATCAAAACTCGGGCGTACAGCAGATATATTGAAAGCGGCAGTTGATAAGGAGTATCAGGAAAAGCTATTGAAAGAGTTTGAGTTATAATCTAATTTATGGGATATAAGGGATATCTCGGAAGCGTGGAATTTTCTGAAGAAGATGAAATATTTTTTGACAGGGGACTTGGAATACGTTCTTTGATCTCCTATGAAGGGGATAATGTAAAAGACATTAATTACAGGTAATACAGGTCAGGATGGTTCTTATCTTGCGGAGTTCCTTCTGGAGAAGGGATATGAAGTTCATGGGATTGTCCGCCGTGCGTCTATTTCTAACACGGTTCGTATTGACCATTTGATTGAGGAGGATGCTCGATTATGCAGTTGTTGAGCATGAACAGAACCGAAGTTGAAGATGTATATCTCGGTCAGTGCAGAGAATAAGGAAGCGGCTGAAGTGGTAGAAGAAGAAATCTGTGAAGGCGCAAGAGAAAATACTATTTTCTCTTGCCTCTTGCCATCCGTGCAGGATACCATTTTTGAAACCATGCTGTGAAAAGTCCCATCAATACAGGAATCAGATTATTCACAAGGATAAGCACACTTCCAAGTCCGGCTTTCTTAAGCAGAAAGGTCCAGATTGCTGTCAGCACATATAACACTCCCCATGCTGCTGCAAGAATATAATTTGTTTTCATAAAGAGAGGGTTCCGGTGTGCACTTTCACCACCATAATTATATTTTACATACGCAGCGCATAAAGGTTCTTTTGTCAGGCATGAAAGCAGCCAGAATAGTCCAAATACAAGATATCCGATGTTTGTCAGAAGAACTCCGTTTCCGGTTATATTTGCGGCTGCAGAAAGTATAGCAACAGCTGCCATAGAGAGCTGATCCCAAATTACAAATTTACGATTTCGCATAATAAATGGTACTGTTGCGACCACAAGTAGTGTGATCACAGCTCCGACTTCCGGATGAATAGAAACAGCAATCCAGAACGTAATCCACGGTATAAGCATTGTCATCATGGAAGGATTTTTCTGTTCAATCGTATTTTGAGGCGTTTTCTCTGTTTTTTTGACTACAGATGCGCTTCCGAAGAATTTATCCCAATCAATCATCAAGGAAAAGTCACCGGATACCGTATACATCTGTTTCCCCAATGCTTCTGCGCCACCGATTTCTCCACGGGAAATAGCTGACCATACAGTAAAAGGCGTATCTATGCGAGTAGTTGGAGAAAGACGTCCGTCAGTAAAAACTTCACTTCCAGTCTTGCTAAGCTGAATCTGGTAGGTGTGTCCCAAATCGGTAAAGTGTATCTCAAGTACGCGTTCTTTTCCATCATAGCTGTCTTTGTTATAAAGAGAGGCCATTTGCCGGGTAAATACAAGATCATCCGGTTCCTTTTCTCCGGTCGTTTTACTAATGCCCCAGCTGGCATCTGCCATTTTTTCAAACACATCTCTGGGATATAAAAGCGTGTGGAGTATTGTATCTGTTTTTTCAGAAATTGTTCCAGTCATTGCATATTCTGAGCCGGCACACTTTACAGTGGAAAGATATTCATCTGTTCTTGCAGACAATTCTTTTACACGGAATAATTCTCCCTGACCACAAAAGATGGTCGTATAATTTCCTTTGCCGAGAAAATGATCAAACATCCGCAATACACTGTCATAGTTTCCAACAGCAGAATAAAAGCCACAGGTGGAGATCAGCACATGTCTTTTACCTTCCATATCATATCTGGAGTCATGACTTCCGCTTCCGTATCCGTCCTGCTTTGAACTCATAAAAGGAAGACTCATAGGAAGCTGACGATCGATCAAATTCTTTAAGATAGCTGGGACATTAAAATAGTACAGTGGAAAAGACCAAAGAATAAGATCAGCATCAATCAGTTTTTCAATAACCGTTTGCATATCATCCTTGATACAGCATATGCCAGGTGTTTTCTGCCAGCACGCAAAGCATCCTTTACACGCAGCTATATTCATTGAAGCTACATGGAGTTCATCGATGGAGAGGCTTTCTTCATCATTCGTACATCCATTTTTAAATCCTTCAATGAAACTGTATGCAAGCTTTAATGAATTACTTCTTTTACCTTTAGGACTCCCGTTGATCAGAAGTATCTTCATGCTTTCATCCCTCCACGTTCATACATAATAAGGTGTGAGTGCAAAAAGTAAAATTTTTCCACTCACTGATGCAACCGGATTGCTCCATTGCTATGCAATTCCCGCACCTACATCATAATAATAAAGTATAAGAGATGCTTACAAAATCCGCAACCCGAATTTCGCAAAATTGTTGTAAAGTATTATGGAAAAGTGATATTATGAAACTAATATTTGGAAGGTTATGTGATGAGCATAGAAAGATGCAAAGTAGTAGTTGAGGAAAGCTTCTGATATGAATTATGATTTAATGAGAAGACTGCAGGAAGAACCGAGTGAAGAGCATTTATGGGATATGATCCTCAGTTATCAAAATATAATGTTTAAAACATATTCCGGTTTGCCGTTCACCTATGAAGTGAGAAAAGGAAGAAATGGTGAATATACGAAAGAATTATGGATCGACCGCAGAGAAAAAAGTAAAAGTCTGGCCTGGAGTTCGGTGAAGCTGGCGTTTCATAATATAAAGCAGACAGGAGAAATAGTGGAAAGGCCGAAGGCTCTTGGAGATATCAGGGGCGTTACCTACATTTATGGAATGTTTTATCGATTTGGACTGATCGATGTACCGGATAAAGTGAAAGAAAAAATGAAGGAAATATGAAACAACAGAAATTATTAAGCCTGATCCGTCAGGCAATACAAGATTATAACATGATAGAAGAGGGCGATAGGATTGCTGTAGGCGTTTCCGGTGGAAAGGACTCGTTGACATTGCTGTATGCAATGAAACTGCTGCAAGGATTTTACCCGAAGCGGTTCGAATTATCCGCCATTACCTGTAACGTGGGATTTGAAGGAATGGATTTTACGGGTGTAGCAGAGTATTGTAAGCACTTGGAGATTCCTTATGAGCAGGTCGATACAGAGATCGCCCGGATCGTATTTCAGGAAAACAAGGATGTAAGGCCGTGTTCGTTGTGTGCAAAACTTCGGAAGGGTGCGATGTATCAACGACTGGGAGAGCTTAGAATCAATAAGATGGCATATGCACATAATAAGGATGATTTTATAGAGACAGCATTGATGTCATTGATCTATGAAGGACGATTCTATGCATTTCCACCGGTGACAGAATTACCGGAAGCCGGAGTGACGGTGATCCGTCCGATGATGTATGTTCCGGAGCAGGGGGTAGCGCATTTTGTTGCAGACCAGGGAATCCGTGTGGTTAAGAATACCTGCCCGGTAGACGGCTCAACAAAAAGAGCGTATGCAAAACAGCTAATAGAGCAGATCAACAGGGAGACACCAGGGGCGAAGGAGAGGATTATGCATGCAATCATGAACGGAAGGTTTCCTGACTGGCCAATGTAGCAATGGAAAGCGATTAAGAAAATGCATTTTTTACTTCCCTATTTCGCCTATCTGTGTTACACTAACGAATGAGTTATTTAACTTTTTTGTAACAATTACGAAAGTGATAGGCTCATTGAAAAGGGAAAACAACATGGAAATGCATATAACTATTTGTAGAGTGGGATACAGATAGTTAATAGGAGGAATTATTTATGTGTGGAATCGTAGGATTTACAGGAAATCATCAGGCAGCTCCGATTCTGTTGGACGGATTGTCCAAGTTGGAATACAGAGGATATGATTCAGCCGGTCTTGCAGTGCGTGACGGAGAGCATCTGTCACAGGTTGTTAAGGCGAAGGGACGTTTGAGCAATCTTTCAGAGAAGACTGACAGTGGTAAGGCACTTAAGGGAACTTGTGGTATCGGTCATACACGCTGGGCGACTCACGGTGAGCCGAGCCAGGTGAATGCACATCCGCATGTGTCAGGAAACTGTGAGAAAAGTGGTTCCGGTACCGTGGAGTCTGAAGTGGTCGGAGTTCACAATGGTATCATTGAGAATTACACAGAGCTGAAAGAGAAGCTGTTAAAGCATGGTTATACATTCTACAGTGATACAGATACAGAAGTAGTGATTAAGCTGGTTGATTACTATTATAAGAAATACAATTTAGGACCGATCGATGCGATCGCAAAGACAATGGTTCGTGTACGTGGTTCTTATGCACTTGAATTGATGTTCAAGGATTATCCTGGAGAGATCTGGGTTGCTAGAAAAGACAGCCCGATGATCATCGGTATCGCAGATGGCGAGACCTATGTGGCATCTGATGTTCCAGCTATTCTGAAATATACAAGAAATGTATATTATATCGGAAATCTTGAGTTTGCGAAACTTACTCCGGGCGAGGCTCATTTCTATGACCTGAACGGTGATGAGATCGAGAAAGAGACAACAGAGATCAAATGGGATGCAGAGGCAGCAGAAAAGGCTGGATTTGAGCATTTTATGATGAAAGAGATCTATGAGCAGCCGAAAGCAATCCGTGATACTCTGAATTCAGTTGTAAAAGACGGAGTGATCGATTTTACTGATATTGATCTTACAGAGGAAGAGATCAAGAAGTACAGCCAGATTTACATTGTTGCGTGCGGATCTGCATGGCATGTCGGAGTAGAGGCGCAGTATGTAATTGAAGAGATGGCCCAGATTCCGGTTCGAGTAGAGCTTGCATCTGAGTTCCGTTATCGTGAGATGCCGCTTGTGAAGGATGGTCTGGTTATCGTGATCAGCCAGTCCGGAGAGACAGCAGATACATTGGCAGCAATGCGTATGGCGAAAGAGAAAGGACTTGCTACACTTGCAGTTGTAAATGTAATTGGAAGCAGTATTGCCCGTGAGGCGGACAAGGTGTTCTATACACTGGCAGGACCGGAGATTTCGGTTGCGACAACAAAGGGATACAGTGCACAGCTTGTGGCTTTGGATTGTATTGCGGTTCAGTTCGCGAAGGTGAAGGGGCTGATCACAGACGAGCAGTACAGCTACTACATTTCTGAACTTCAGACGATTCCGGACAAGATCGAGAAGATTCTTCAGGACAAGGAGAGAATCCAGTGGTTCGCAGCCAAATATGCGAATGCACATGATGTTTTCTTTGTAGGTCGTGGAGTTGATTATGCAGTGTGTCTGGAAGGAAGTCTGAAACTGAAAGAGATTTCTTATATTCATTCCGAGGCTTATGCAGCAGGTGAGTTGAAGCATGGAACAATCAGTCTGATCGAGGACAACATTCTTGTGATCGGAGTTCTGACACAGAGCAAGCTGTATGAGAAGACAGTCAGCAATATGATGGAATGTAAGAGTCGTGGCGCATACCTGATGGGTGTGACAAACTATGGCAATTATGAGATGGAAGATAAGGTAGACTTTACAGTCTATGTTCCGAAAGTGGATGAGCATTTCATGGGAAGTCTCGCAGTGATTCCGCTGCAGTTACTTGGATATTATGTAAGTGTTGCGAAGGGACTTGATGTAGATAAACCGAGAAACCTTGCGAAGAGTGTAACAGTAGAATAAAGAAAAAGCAGGCAGGACAAACTTGTTCTGCCTGCTTTTTCTTTATTAAAAACCGCATCCGTTTCGCCCGTTTTTCTTTACGTGATACAGAGCCTTGTCGGCATCTTTGAAAATACTTTCGCTAGGATTTTCACGGTCGGAAAATGCGGCCCCTGCACTGATTGAAACTTTTGGGATGCCTATTTCAGAATGCAAAATGATGAATAGTTATCTCGGCATCTCCCACTTTGTATGATCTGTATGAAGCAGCATATGTGATTTGTGTGACAATGGTTTCTCAAGGAAATCGTTGTACAATTTCATAACATCCTGGTTCTCATGGGAGAATCTGATCTTGGCGTTCTTGTCAAGGAAATAGAGGTTTGCACCACGTGTGTGTGCAAGTTCTTCGCCGTCGTGGATCGGCTGACCGCCTCCGCCGACGCATCCTCCTGGACAGGCCATAACTTCCACAAAGTCGTAGTGTACTTCACCATGTTCAATTGCTTCAAGCAGTTTGCGTACATTTCCAAGACCACTGACAACAGCAGCGCGGATCGTAGCATCACCGATCTGTACTTCAGCTTCTACAACACCCGTCTCAAAGGATGGACTGCGGACGATCTTAAATGCATCCGGATCCGGGTTACGTCCGGTTACAAGATAGTGTGCGGAACGAAGTGCAGCTTCCATAACACCGCCGGTAGCACCGAAGATAACACCGGCACCGGACCACTCTTTCATAAGCGGATCACATTCGCGGTCTTTCAGGCTCTTTGGATCAATATGTGCAGCACGGATCATTCTTGTCAGCTCTCTTGTAGTGAGAACTGTGTCAATGTCATGTCCGGCATACTCACCGTAGAAAAGTTCCATGTTGCGTTCGCCTTTTTTCGCCACGCAAGGCATGACAGATACGGTGTAAATATCTTCCGGAGCAACACCGATGGACTGTGCAAAATAAGTCTTCATAACAGCACCGAACATCTGCTGTGGTGACTTGGCTGTGGACAGCTGTGGCACCAGATGTGGGTACTGTGATTTGATGAAACGGATCCATCCAGGGCAGCAGGAAGTGAACATCGGACGCAGCTTTAATTCTCCTTTGGTGAAGCGCTGCAGAAATTCATTTCCTTCTTCCATGATTGTAAGGTCAGCAGAGAAAGAAGTATCGAAGACGTAGTCTACGCCGATCTTTTTCAAGGCGTCCATGATCTTTCCGATTTTTGCTTCTTCTCTGGAAAGACCGAGAGCCTCTCCCCACGCGGCACGGACTGCCGGAGCAACCTGTGCGACAACAACTTTCTTCTTGTCAGCAATCGCACTCCATACGTCTTCTGTATCATCACGCTCACGAAGTGCACCGACCGGACAATGTGTGATACACTGCCCGCAGAGAGAACAGGAGACTTCGTTGATCTTTTTATTTCCGTTTACATTGATCGTTGTTCTTGAACCTGTACTTGTAACATCCCAGATGTTCAGTCCCTGGATCTTGTCACAAATCTGGATACAGCGCATACATTTGATACATTTGCGTGAATCACGGATGAGAGGGAATGTCTTGTCCCAAGGAGTTTCTTCAAAACGTTCTTTGAACGGAAGATCGATCAGGTTCAGGTCATTTGCAACCTGCTGAAGTGTACAGTTCCCGCTTCTGACACAGGTTGCACATTTGCAGTCATGCTGGGAAAGGATAAGCTGTACAGTCTGTCTTCTTGCAATGCGTACTTTTGGGCTGTTGGTGTAGATCACCATGCCCTCGGTCACAACGTTATTACAGGAGGTGACCAGACGATCTTTCCCTTCAATCTCAACAACACAGACACGGCAGGCCGCAATCTCGTTGATATCTTTTAAATAACATAATTTCGGAATCGGAGTTCCAAGCTTTGCCGCAGCTTCCATGATAGTAGTTCCAGAAGGTACGGATATTTTCTGATTATCAATTGTAATATTTACCATTTTTCTTTCCGACCTCCTTTAAAAATACCATAACCGAAGTGGTCGCAGCGCAGGCATCTGTGGGATTCCTGTTTTGCTTCGGCTTCTGTCATACAGTTTTCAACGCCTTCGAAGTCACAGACACGGCTACAGGCTTCGCGCTCTGTTATCTCAACTCTTCCACATGGCTCACGGTCGCTTAAACGTGGCTCCGGAATCTCAACATCGCAGCTGATGATATGGTGGAAACCAAGATATTCATCGATATTGGCGGCAACAACCTTTGCAGCAGCAATTGCTTTGATTACAGAAGCAGGTCCGGACGCACAGTCTCCACCGGCGAATACGCCAGGGATGTTATCGAAACCGCCATAACGTTCTGTCATGATCTTACCGCGGGAAACCGGAACGCCGGCTTCGGCAAAGTGTTCAGATTCGATATCCTGACCGATTGCAACGATGAGTGTCTGGCAAGGGATAAGGAAATCTTCTTCTCCTGTCGGACAGACACTTGCACGACCGTCTTTGATCTTGCTGATCATCTGTGGTGTGACGTAGATGCCTGAAACGTGTCCATTCTCATCTGTCTCTATTCTGGATGGAGCTTTCAATGTGAGAACTTCAATTCCCTCAGCAACAGCACCTTCAATCTCAGCCGGAAGAGCAGTCATATCTGCAGTACGGCGTCTGTAAACGATACTTACTTTTTTAGCACCGAGACGTTTTGCTGTGCGGACAGCGTCCATAGAAACATTACCGCCACCGATGACAGCAACTTCCTGTCCGGTAAGATCAGGGCTCTTATTTTCTCCGACATCACGAAGGAAAGATACGGCGGAGATCACGCCTTCTGCATGCTCGCCTTCGATACCAAGCTTCTTATCAGTGCTTGCACCGATGGAAATAAGAACAGCATCGTATTCTTGGCGCAGACTCTGAATTGTGATATCTTTACCGATACGTTTTCCAAATTCTACCTGAACTCCGGTCTCAAGGATTGCCTGAATGTCTTCGTCCAAACGATCTTTCGGAAGTCTGTAGTTCGGGATACCGTAGCGGAGCATTCCGCCGAGCTTTGGAAGCATCTCGAATACGGTTGTCTGATGTCCCATCAACTGCAGGTAGTAAGCAGCACTGAGTCCACCAGGTCCTCCACCTACAACAGCGATACGCTTTCCGGTGGAAGGTGCGCATTCCGGTGGCGGAACTTTGCCTGCATAGTCAGCGGCCATACGTTTCAGTCCACGGATATTGATGGCATCATCTACGATATTTCTACGGCAGCGGGCCTCACAAGGATGCTCGCAGATAAAACCGCAGGTTGTCGGGAACGGATTATCCTTACGGATCAGACGAATTGCGTCGGCGTAACGCCCCTCTCCGGTCAGTGCGATATATCCAGGGATATCAACATGTGCAGGACAGAGAGAAACGCAAGGTACAGGCTGTGTATAGTGGCAGGTACAGCGTCCCTGACGGACATGTTCCTCATAATCTTCGCGACAGTCTCTTAAGCTCTTATGTACCATGGCACCGGCTTCGTATCCGATCGGGCAGTCAGAACCTTCGCGGATGGATTCAGACAGTGTGTCGATCAGATCCAGCGTCTCCATTGTAGCAGTCCCGTTCATAACATCTGTCAGAAGGTTCTTCAGTTGCCACAGCCCAACGCGGCACGGGGTACATTTTCCACAGGATTGCGTCTGACACATCTCGATGAATGCACGAGTCATGTCAACCGGACATAATCCCGGAGGGCTGGATTCAATTCTGCGTTCCAGATCTTTGTACAGCTCTTCAACGACGAGCTGGCCTTTGTCTGGACCTGGGATTTCAAGTCTACTCATTTTAAACCTCTCCTTTTACCATAACGTTCATTACTGACTGATTTTAAAATAGGAAATGTATTTGAAAAACCTATCTTCAAACCAGTAAAGTTCCATTTGGTAATATTCTACAAATAAATCTAAAAATTATCAAGAAAAGTTTAAAAAATGACGAGCCTGTTATTTATTATACAAACAACAAGCTTGTCAAAAATAAACAAAAATATTCTAAAAAATATTGAGAAACAGCTAAAAAAATTTAATTCATATAGCGGTAGCAACGAAAATGATAACAGAGCGTTCACCTAAAAATATTTTAGATTCTACCGTGGGCATTGAATTTTTGTGAAAAAACTGACATTTAGGATCTCCGGTGTTGACCGCAACTTTCCATTCATAATGTTCAGGAAGTTCCGGCAGAGTGAGTGTGACCGGAAACCATCCGGAATTTACAGCCAGATAAACAAGATCTTCTTCTTGTGTTGCTTCATTATAACCTGCGAATCGTACACAGACAACATGGCTGTCACCGGAGAAATTTGTCTCATCCGGAGTGAGTCCATGCGTGCTCATCGCCGGAATACCAAGATAACTTGGTTCGAGATCCTTACGGATGGCAGGATGATCTTTGCGGAACTGGATCATATATTGAAAGAAATCGAACAGATCTTTATTTTTTTTGAGGAGACTCCAGTCCAGCCAAGAGATCAGGTTATCCTGACAATAAGGGTTATTATTTCCATAACGTGTGTCTGCGAATTCATCACCGGAGAGGAACATTGGAGTTCCACGGCTACAAAGCAGAACGGCACATGCATTTTTCATCAGTCGTTTGCGAAGCACCAGAACAGCGGAATCATTTGTTTCGCCTTCTACGCCACAGTTCCAGCTGTTATTGTCGTCAGCTCCGTCAGTGTTCCCCCAACCGTTGGCTTCATTATGCTTCTGGTTATAACTGTACAGGTCACAAAGCGTGAAGCCATCATGACAGGTGAGAAAGTTGATGGAAGCATTTCCACCTCGGTAAGCAGGATCGTACAGATCAGGAGAACCTGTGATTCTTGCGGCAGCAGTCTGGGCAAGGAAGTCATCTCCTTTTAAAAAGCGGCGCATATCATCACGGTAGCGCCCATTCCATTCAGCCCAACGCTTCCAGGAAGGGAAGGAACCGACTTGATAAAGTCCGCCGGCATCCCATGCTTCAGCGATCAGTTTTACATTTCCAAGGATTGAGTCAAAAGCCAGGCTTCGCAGAAGCGGTGGCTGGCTTAGAGGTGTTCCGTCATCATTTCGTCCGAGAATCGAAGCGAGATCAAAACGGAATCCGTCTACACGGTATTCGATGACCCAGTAACGCAGACACTCCAAAATCATGTCTCGCACGACCGGGTGATTGCAGTTTAATGTATTTCCACATCCACTGAAATTATAATAATGTCCGTCCGGAGTCAACATATAGTAAATGTTGTTGTCAAACCCTTTGAAAGAAAAGCACGGACCGAATTCATTTCCTTCGGCAGTGTGGTTGAAGACAACGTCGAGGATCACTTCTATCCCATTGTCATGGAGATCTTTGATCAGTGTCTTGAGTTCCAGTCCTTCGCGGTTATATTCCATAGAAGAGCAGTAGCTTGTATTTGGTGCAAAGAAACTGACCGGATTATATCCCCAGAAATCAATAAGTTCATTTTCATCAATCAATCGTACATCGCGCATCTCATCAAATTCAAAGATTGGCATTAGTTCAACAGCGTTGACTCCAAGTTCTTTCAAATAAGGAATCTTTTCGCGCAGACCTTCGAAGGTACCGTGGTGCTTAACACCGGAACTTTCATCCATGGTAAATCCGCGGACGTGCAGCTCGTAGATGATCAAGTCTTCCATAGGGATAGAATGGTGACGCTGGTCACCCCAGTCAAAGTTGGATTGTACCACGCGGGCACGATAACCATGCTGGGCGTTATTCACATGTCCCCACTGGCTCTGTCCGGTGACTGCACGTGCATAAGGATCCAGCAGGATTTTGTTTTTATCAAAACGGAGTCCTTTCTTTTCATCATAAGGACCATCCAATCGATAGGCGTACTCAAATTCTTCGATATCCAGATCAAAGACGATCATAGAATAGCAGAATCCGATCCTGTAACTTTCCGGAAATGGAATCACGGCGTATGGTTCTTCGGCTTTGCGGTGAAACAGCAGAAGCTCGCAGGAGATAGCACCGTGTGTATGAATCGTAAAGTTGACACCACCTGGGATAGCGACTGCACCGAATTCACGGAAAAAGCCGGGGCGGATCTGGAATCCATTGACGGTATCGATTGGCTTGAGCTGTTCGGATATTACTGGCATACAGAAAAACTCCTTTCTAAGTTGTATTCAAGTAACTTAAGTATAACACTTAGAAAAATAAAAGCATAGAAAAATAAAAGCGTGGGTTCAGCCTATCATTCTTTTATGAAATGTGTTACAATAGTGTCACTGTGTCAGAAAAATTTCTGACGAGATGTGTTACCGGACGCAGAATTTGTGAATGGAAGCGACATCATTATTTGTAGAAAAGAGGTTATGGTATTATGGCAGAAGAGCAGAACACAGCAGGATGTTCAGAGGAATCCTGTGCCAGCTGTGCCAGTGCAGGAACGTGCACAAGCAAGAAAGTTGATATGCATGAACCGATGAATATGTATTCATCTATTAAGAAAGTAATCGGCGTTGTCAGCGGAAAGGGCGGCGTTGGTAAGTCACTTGTGACAGCATCCCTTGCAAGAATGATGAGAGCAAAAGGATACAATGTTGGTATCATGGATGCAGATATTACAGGTCCATCGATTCCGAAGATGTATGGTCTTCATGAGATGGCAGTAGGAACAGAGCAGGGAATTCTTCCATGTGAGGCAGCAGACGGAACAAAGATCATGTCTGTCAATCTTCTTTTGGAAGATGAGGAAGCACCGGTTATTTGGAGGGGACCAGTGATCGCAGGTGTTGTAAAGCAGTTTTGGACAGACGTTATGTGGGGAGATCTTGATTATCTTTTCGTTGATATGCCACCTGGAACAGGTGATGTTCCGCTGACAGTATTCCAGTCTCTTCCGGTTGATGGCGTTGTGATCGTTACATCTCCGCAGGATCTTGTACAGATGATCGTGAAGAAGGCATATGGAATGGCGAAGCAGATGAATATTCCGGTTCTTGGAATTGTTGAGAACTACAGCTATGTGAAGTGTCCGGATTGTGGCAAAGAGATTAAAGTATTTGGAGAGAGCCACATTGATGAGATTGCAGCAGATCTTAATGTTCCGGTTCTTGGAAAGATGCCACTTGACCCGGCAATCGCGCAGATGGTTGAGGAAGAGAAGTTTTCTGAGGCAGAGAATCCATATCTGGAAGGTTTCGAGCTGTAAAGCAAGTTGAGTGTATGTAATGGGAGTCATGGAAGACAAGGTTGGGGGATCTTGTCTTTCATGGCTTTTTTACGCGAGCAACGAGCAAAGTCCGTGCTCCCAAAAGAAATAACAGAAAAGCACAAATTATAAATTACACAGGAGGAATTAACACATGATAGGCGAAAGAATAGAATTATGGCACAAAGAAGAATATCATTACCCAGCGGCGCATGGGTTTATCCCGATTATGGTCAGCTATATTCATGAGGATGAGCTGCTGCATCCGGCAATGCTGGTTGTTCCGGGAGGCGGTTACAGACTTGTATCGCCTTCGGAAGCACATCTGGTTGCTATGGAATTTTATCAGGCCGGTTATAATGTGTTCGTCCTTGAATATACAGTGAATCCACTGGATGAAGCACCATTAAAGCTTCAGCCGCTGAAAGATATTTCCAGAGCAATGCGAATGATCCGTTTTCGTGCAGAACAGCTGCATATTTTATCGGATCAGATCGTGGTTTGTGGATTTTCAGCTGGAGGACATCTGTGTGCGAGTCTGTGTGTGCATGGAGCGGATATCGAGGATCCTGATGAAAAATATCAGAAGTTTTCAAACAAACCGGATGCTGCTGTACTGTCTTATCCGGTAATTACTTCAGGAAAATATGCTCACAGAGATTCTTTTGTAGCTCTTTTAGGGAAGAATTCAACAAAGAAAGAGTTAGAATATATGTCAATTGAAAAGTATGTAACAAAAGAAATACCACCATGTTTCATTTGGCAGACAGCAACGGATGGAACCGTTCCGGTACAGAATAGCTATCTTTTAGCCCAGAAATGTCTGGAAGAAGGAGTTCCATTTGCGCACCATGTATTTTCAGAAGGCGTACATGGAATGTCTGTTGCAACAGAGGACTGGCTGGAACGCAGAGGAAGACAGCCTTATACACAGGAGCAGCTTCGTATGCTTGCAGAAGCGATTCTTGCGGGAGAAACTTCATTTTCAAAGGAAAAGGGAGAAGAACTTCTTGTGCAAAATGGGATTGGAAGAACACAGCCACCGAAATGGACAGCAGAGCAGAAAGAAGAAATCCGAAAGACTCTGAAAGAAGTACAGATCTGGCCCAAACTGGCAGAGGAATGGCTGGAGAAAATAATTGATTACAAAGGAGAAGCACGATGAGAATTCTATTGATCCGTCACGGAGATCCGGATTATGTAAATGACACATTAACAGAAAAAGGAAGACGTGAAGCAGCACTGCTTGCAAAACGTGCAGTATCTATGAATATGGGGGAATGCTATAAGTCTCCACTTGGAAGAGCGAAGGATACGGCGGCTCCATGTCTTGAGGTAACTGGAAAAACAGCAGAAATATTGGATTGGCTGCAAGAGTTCCCGGCGCAGGTTGATTTGAATAAAAATCCGGAACTTGAAAAAGCATATCCTGATGTGAAAAAAGAAGGAGGGTATTTCTTACCTAGAATTGCATGGGATATGGTTCCGGGGTATTGGACAGAACATGAAGCTTATATGGATAAAAATACATGGAGAGAAACAGAAGTGGCGAAAAATTCCGATCTCGTAGAAGTATACGATCATGTGATTGAAGAATTTGATCGCTTTCTCGCAGAGCATGGATACGTAAGAGAAGGGGCGCATTATCGTGTGGAGAAAGAAAGTGATGAGACAGTGACATTTTTCTGCCATTTCGGAATCAGCTGCGTGCTGTTGTCCCATTTATGGAATGTATCACCATTCGTGCTTTGGCATAGTCTGGCTCTTGCACCGACTTCTGTGACAGAAGTAGTAACAGAAGAGAGAGAACAGGGAACGGCATATTTCCGAGGATTGAAAGTAGGAGATATCTCACATCTTTATGCAGGTGGAGAAGAACCGTCCTTCGCAGCAAGATTCTGTGAGACATATAGCAACAAGGAGCAGAGACATTAAAATCAAATGTCTCTGCTCCTTGCTTTATGGATTTTGGTATTATTAAACCACCTTCTGATAAGCAATTCGTTCTGTTCCATCTTCAACATATACGATTCCGCAATATTTGAATCCATTCTTATCTAACAGATGCTGCATTACGATGTTGTCACGGTGTGTGTCAATACGGATATTGCCGCATTGCTCCAAAGCCCAGTTCAGGCAGAAGGAAGCAGCACCTTTTACATTTCCGGTGGAAGTGATGCGGTGGACAACTCCGTAACGGGAGTCATTGATCCAGTCGCCATCGTAGATACGCATATAAGTAGGATCAGCACCTTCTTTATAATAGAAAGTGGCAATGATCTGATCCTGCTCTGTGCAGACATAACTGTTCCCCTCAGTAATATCGTCCAGAATTAACTGCGGAGAAGGATAAGTGTTTCCCCACTGGGAAGCATTTCCGTGAGTTGCCATAAATCTGCGTGCGTTTTCGTACATTTTAAGAAGCACGTCTAATTCTTCCGGCCTGGTCTTTCTGATTTCCATAATATTCCTCTTTCATAAACTAAATATAGATACTCTAATGCACTATTATATCAAAAAACAGAATATAACTCTATTGACAAAAATATAAAGAAAAAAGAAAGTGAAAACGTTATCATAGAGGAAAAGTACCTAGAGGTTTTTCAGAAAGAAAATCAGATCGTTTATTTGCGTGTGAATCCGACCGTACACATGGGGAAAATGTTCTTTTTACGGTACATTTTTACTGTACTAAAATTCGTACAATTCCCCGTAAAATGGGCGTTTTTTCGCATATTTTGTACTAAATCGAATACAAAGCAATTTCCGATATTTATTCTCGATTTTACGCTTGTCATTTATTTAACACGGTGTTATACTATGCCCGTAAAACAATTACAAAACTATTTTAGGAAAGAATATAGGAGGATTTTTCAATGGCTAATTTTGAGCAGTGGGCTGGCTTCAAGGGAAGAAAATGGACACACTCTGTAGACGTGCGTGATTTCATCCAGGAGAACTACACACCATATGAAGGTGATGAGGCATTCCTTGAGGGACCGACAGAAGCAACAGACAAATTATGGGGAAGACTGCAGGAACTTCAGAAAGAAGAAAGAGCTAAGGGCGGAGTTCTCGATATGGAGACAGAAGTTGTTTCCGGTCTGACAGCATACGGCCCAGGATATATCGATGAGAGCATGAAAGACCTTGAGCAGGTTGTTGGTTTGCAGACAGACAAACCACTGAAGAGAGCATTCATGCCTTACGGTGGAATCAAGATGGCAGAGCAGGCTTGTACAACATACGGATACCAGCCAAGCGAGAAACTGCATGAGATCTTCACAAAATATCATAAAACACATAACCAGGGTGTATTCGATGTTTATACACCAGAGATGAAAAAAGCTCGTCATAACAAGATCATCACAGGACTTCCGGATACATACGGACGTGGACGTATCGTAGGTGACTACCGTCGTGTTGCACTGTACGGTATCGATTTCCTGATCGAGAGAAAACAGTATGACTTCGAGCGTTACGCAAGACACGGCATGAAGGGTGAGGATTTCCGTCTTCGTGAAGAACTTGCAGATCAGATTAAAGCTCTGAAAGAGATGAAAGAGATGGCTGCAGCATACGGATTCGATATTTCTCAGCCGGCTAAGAATGCTCACGAAGCAGCTCAGTGGCTGTACTTCGGATATCTTGCAGCAATCAAGACACAGAATGGTGCAGCTATGTCCGTAGGACGTATCTCTACATTCCTTGATATCTATATTGACAGAGATCTTAAGAATGGAACACTTACAGAGAAGGAAGCTCAGGAGATCATCGACCACATGGTAATGAAATTCCGTATGGTTAAGTTCGCAAGAATCCCATCTTACAACCAGCTGTTCTCAGGAGACCCGACATGGGCTACACTTGAGGTTGGTGGACTTGGACAGGACGGACGTTCTATGGTAACAAAGACTGACTACCGTTTCCTCCACACACTGAACAACATGGGACCTTCACCAGAGCCAAACCTGACAGTTCTTTATTCTTCAAGACTGCCAGAGAACTTTAAGAAGTTCGCATCCCTGATTTCTGTAACAACAAGCTCCATCCAGTACGAGAACGATGATGTTATGCGTCCGGTATGGGGAGATGACTACAGCATCTGCTGCTGTGTATCTGCTACAGAGACAGGTAAAGAGATGCAGTTCTTCGGAGCTCGTGCAAACCTTGCAAAATGTTTATTATACGCAATCAACGGTGGTGTTGACGAGAAACTGAAAGTTCAAGTTGGACCAAAATACCGTCCGGTTGAAGGCGAATATCTTGACTACGATGACGTAATGTCAAAATTCGATGACATGATGGAATGGTTAGCAGGACTTTATGTAAATACATTGAACATTATCCACTACATGCATGATAAATACAGCTATGAAAAACTTCAGATGGCTCTTCATGACAGAGAAGTAAAACGTTACTTCGCAACAGGTATTGCAGGACTTTCTGTTGTCGCTGACTCATTAAGTGCTATCAAATATGCAAAAGTAACACCAGTAAGAGATGAAGACGGATTAGTTGTAGACTACAAAGTAGAAGGTGAATTCCCGAAATACGGTAACAATGATGACCGTGTTGACGAAATCGCAGTTGAAATCGTTCGTTCATTCATGGACAAAGTAAGAAAACACCATACATACCGCCAAGGTGTGCCAACAACTTCTATCTTAACAATTACTTCTAACGTAGTATATGGTAAGAAAACTGGTAATACACCAGATGGTAGAAAAATGGGAGAGCCTTTAGCTCCAGGTGCTAACCCAATGCACGGACGTGATACTCACGGTGCTTTAGCATCACTTGCTTCAGTTGCTAAGATTCCATTCAGACACGCACAAGACGGTATTTCAAATACATTCTCAATCATTCCAGGTGCTCTTGGAAAAGAAGACCAGATATTCGTTGGAGACTTAGATCTTGACAGAATCGAAGAATGCGGAAATCAGGCTTGCAATATTCCAAACATCATGGAAAGCATCGACAACGAATAATATTGAAGGAGGAATTTAAGATGGCAGAGAAGAAACTTAAAGTTACACTTATTAAATCCACGATCGGTGCAGTTCCGAAGAACAAGAAGACCATCGAAGCACTGGGACTCAGCAAGCTTTACAAGACTGTTGAGCTTCCGGACAACGCTGCAACAGCAGGCGCGCTTCGCAAGGTTGCACCATATGTGAAAGTAGAAGAA
>OGDJ01000702.1_pt1 | contig 17613 bp, 10 predicted proteins | sample 1570401 | NCBI WGS metagenome assembly OGDJ01 (sample SAMEA2582185, study PRJEB24529) | metagenome | biome: Human gut stool | place: China | collected 2011
ACGAAATTTATTTTTTTTGTTTTTTACTTCAAATTAAACTTTTTTAATAAAAAAAATACTAAAAAAAAACATTTTATCTATTGACATTATATTTTTAAAGTTGTAAAATTATCGAAAGAGGTACGTACAACACAACATTTTAAGGAGGATTTTATTATGCCTAATATCGTTTTAACTAGAATTGATAACAGATTAATCCATGGTCAAGTAGCTACTGCTTGGACTCAATATTCAGGAGCAAACTTATTATTAGTTCCTAATGATGATGTTTCAACTAATCCTACTAGACAAAATTTAATGAACCTTGCTGCACCTAAAGGGGTTCAAACAAGATTTTTTTCTATTCAAAAAACTATTGATATCATTCACAAAGCTGCTGATAGACAACTTATAGCTATCATAGCTGAAACACCTCAAGATGTAGTAAAATTAGTTGAAGGTGGAGTTCCTATAAAAAAAGTAAATGTTGGAAATATGCATATGTCTGAAGGAAAAAAACAAATTTCAAAGGCTGTTTGTGTTGATGATAATGATATAAAAGCTTTTAATAGATTAAAAGAACTTGGTGTAGAAGTAGAAATACAAAGAGTTCCTACTGAAGCAAAAGAAAATATTTGGGAATTAATAAAATAAATTTTTAAGGGAGGAAGACTATGTTACTAGAATCATTGTTAATAGCAATATTTGCTGGTATTGCTGGTATTGATTTATTTAATGGACTTTTTCATATCCATAGACCTATTGTAACAGGAGCAATTGTAGGTTTAATTCTAGGAGATTTAAAAATGGGGCTTATTGCTGGAGCTACCCTTGAGCTTGTATGGATGGGAGCAGTGCCAGTTGGAGGAGCACAACCACCTAACGTTGTAGTTGGAGGTATTATAGGTAGTGCTTTCGCTATTTTAACTAAACAAGATCCTGCAACAGCAGTTGGAATAGCAATCCCATTTGCTGTAGCAGTTCAAGCTTGTATTACATTGATGTTTACTTTCTTCTCACCTGTTATGCATAAGGCAGATAAGTTTGCTGAAGAATGCAATACAAGTGGAATTGAGAGAATCAACTACTTAGGAATGGCACTATTATTTGTATTCTATTTTATTGTTACATTTTTACCAATTTCATTGGGTGCTGAAGCAGCTAAAGAGATTGTGGAACTTTTACCAGAGTGGTTAATAGCTGGATTTGGAGTAGCTGGTGGATTAATGCCTGCAATTGGATTTGCTATGTTATTAAATATTATGTTTAAGAAAAATTATATCATATTCTTTGTACTAGGATTTATCTTAGCAACTTATCTAAATCTACCTGTTATAGGTATTGCTGCAATTGGATTCATAATTGCTCTATACGATTACTTCATAAATAAAAAAATGGATAGCTTAGAACCTGTAGCAACAGCAAATGGTGAGGAGGATTATAGCGATGGAATATAGAGATACAAGTAAAGAGAAAGTTTTAACTAAAAAAGATTTAAATGGAATGGTTTGGAGATCATTACTTTTACAAGCTTCTTTCAACTATGAAAGAATGCAAGCTGGTGGTTGGTTATATTCTATTCTTCCTGGACTAAAGAAAATTCATAAAAATAAAGAAGATTTAAGTAATTCTATGAAATTACATCTAGAATTTTTCAACGTACATCCTTTCTTAGTTACATTTGTACAAGGGCTTGTACTTGCAATGGAAGAAAATAAAGAGAGTAGAGATTCTATAAGAGGTATAAAAATAGCTTTAATGGGACCTCTTGGTGGTATTGGAGATGCTTTATTCTGGTTTACTTTACTTCCTATTGCTGCTTCTGTTGGAGTTTCTTTAGGAATACAAGGTAATATAGCTGGTCCTATTATCTTCTTATTAGTTTTTAATATTGTTCATCTCTTCTTAAGATTTTTCTTAATGCATTACTCTTATAAAATGGGAGTAGGAGCTATTGAGAAATTAAAAGATGATACTCAATATGTAACTAACGGTTCTCTAATCTTAGGACTTACAGTTATTGGAGGACTTATAGCTTCATTTGTAAGAATGAATATCGCTTATGTTGTTAATCTAGGAAGTATTAGTATAGATATTCAAAAAGATATTATAGATAAAATTATGCCAAATATGCTTCCTCTTCTTTATACATTATTCATGTTCTATCTATTGAAAAAAGGTAAAAAGCCTATCTTCCTAATAGTAGTAACATTAGTTATTGGTATTGTTGGAAAATTCTTTGGTGTACTATAAATAATGGAGGTCATATGATACCTATTGTAATAACTGGACATGGACAATTTGCCACTTCTATAAAAGAAACCATAAAATATATTCTTGGAGAACAACCTAATGTATATTTTGTAGATTTTAATAACGGTATGGGAAATAGAGAATTAGAAGATAAATTAAAAAATCTTATTCAAGAATTAAATAGTAAGCAAATTTTATTTTTAACTGACTTAGTTGGTGGTACTCCTTTTTCAACTGCTGTTCTCTTAAGTGAAGAGAATCCAGAATACAAGATTTTTGGTGGTTGTAATATGCCAATGATAATCTCTGCAATCGAACTTTCAGAAGAAGAAGATATAAATTACATAGCAGATGAGATTTTAAACTTCGCTAAAGACAATATAATATTATTTAATCCTATTATAACTAATACCTCTACTGATGACGAAGATGGTATTTAAGAATTAACTTTAAAATTTAAAAGAAGGTACTATTGCAATTTAAGAATTTGCAACAGTACCTTCTTTTTTACTTTAAATTCTCTTTAAGAATTTATAATATTTTTTAAATTTTTTGTAACTTAATTTTTATAACTTTAGAATAAGTAGTTGTTATATAAAGAATTGTTTTCTCATCTTGATATTCAACTTTTATCCCTTTATTCTCTTCTAATTTGTATTTTCCATTTAAAACAACCTTTGAAGTATGAGGTATTGAATTATTTTTATTCCAAGCTCTAGAATATATACTTACCTCTCTCATTTTACCATTTTTATCATACTGACTTTCATCTCTTCCTTCATAAAGTCTTAAATCTGGATCAACAAAACTAAGTTCTATCCCAGCTTCCATTGGAGCAATCATTATCATAGATGGGGTATCTATTTCAGAGATATACCTATCCTTTATCTTTCCACTTTCAAATAAAGCATATCCCCTCATTTTAGATACTTTATCTTCCACTATATGTGCATTATAATCTTTTTTAAGTACCTCATATCCTTTATCAATTTTAAATTTATTTTGTTCCTCCTCATTTCCTTTAACTAAGATACTATACTCATATCCCTTATCTTTTGGATTTTTTCCATGGTTAATATACGCTAACTCATAATTATTTTCAGTTGGAGTTCCCTCTTTTTGGTCAAAAGAGTGTTGTTTTTCTCTTTTATAATGTACCTCTCCATCAGCAACTGCATAGATATTATTTTGACTATCTACTAAAACTATATCTCCCTTCGTTACCTTTTCTACTTTTTCAATTTTCCCATCTCCTAAATAGTTTTGGAAAAGAGTAGTATGAGTTTCATTAACTTTATCGTCATTTTCTATATTGCTACCTAATAATACCACTCTATTATCAAAGAAAAATACAGATTTTCTAGCTCTATGGCTTCCATTATATTTTGGATTTTCGTGTAATTTCATAGCAAACATACCATTGTTATTTAAGTTATTTCCTCCAGAATAAGTTTCATCTGAAAGTAACATCTCCTCTATTCCACGAAATGTATCTACTTGAGCTATACTCGACTTCATCTCTTCTAATGGTAAAGCAATAGCAGTAGCTCCAGGATAGTGTGCCCAGTTCCATCCCTCTTGTACAAATCCACTCTCTTTTAAAGAGTTTTGTAATATTTGAACAGTTCCATAACTCATATATCTTCCATATAGATTATTTTTTTTATAAGTTTCATTTCCTACCAAATATCTACTAAATCCCTTTACTCCCACTAACCACTCATCTCTTCTATGAAGTTGTAGCGATCCCATATTCATTGTCCAAGCTCCATTTGGAGTTTCTTCCTCTCTATACCCAAGTTTTTTAAATTCTTTGGCAAATTTTCCACTATCAAGTCTTAAATATGCTTCAGCTAGCTCCTTATCTATACCTTCTTTTTTCCCATATGCTGCATATCCAAATACATCAGTGGATATTTTAAAACTATCATTTGGATGTCTTCCACTTATACTAATTAACCAGTTATATTTATTAGAATAGATTCTTGACATAAGAACAGATTTTTTTACCTTATTATAGGCAGTTTCATCTAAAGCAAAATCTGTATTTCCTAAGTAATAGATTATTGGAGTTAATCCTTCAAAAGCTCCTTTTGCATAAGCTGGATAATTTTGCATATGATGAAATACAGAACCATCATCTTTAAAACCTCCAGAAAGACCAGGTGTATAATTTATTCCGTAAGCTAGATAATTATTGAATTGTCTAAGTTGTGCAGTTGCTACTCTTTCATCTTCATTTAACATTATAGCTGTTAACATTCCAGATAACATTGTATTCAATACATCTATATTTACACCTTTTATCTCTTCACTTGGAGTATATATCATTCCCATAGCACTATACCACATTACCATCTCTTTAGCTTTAATTAAATCTCTATGAGATAAAAGCGGTTCTCTCATAAGTAAGATACTTTGATATACCTCTCTTATATTATATCCAAGATGGTGTATTGTTCCTTGAGAGCTTCCCTTTGTCCACCCTTGACTATACATAAAATCAAGAGCATCTTTAAATATAGAATATATCTCTTCTTGTTGGTTTTTATCATTTGTAGAATTATACATATATGCTAGCTCTCTTAAATAAGTTCCAAACTCTTGAAGTGGAAGATAATCTATCAAAGCAAACTCCTCTTTTGATAACTCTTCATAGATTTCTATCAACTGTGGAGTAGCTAAGAATTGTTTTTTATACTCTTCTAACTTTTCTCTCTTCTCTCTAATATTTTTATCTTTTACTTTTACACTTTTCAATATATCTTTTCTTAACTTTTCCCCTATCTTTTGTAATCCTATTCTCTCTTGAGATGTTATCTCTTTTAAATTACTTTTCTTTATTTGATTATAATTTTTATATAGAGCCATCCAGTGAGCATTAGCTGTGTAATCAGCTGGCAGATTTACAAAATTTACCTGCTCATCTCTAGTATTATATCTAGGATCTATCAAAATAGAAGGTATAATCTGATCTAAATATATCTCTCCATCAGAATTAGGAGCAACAAATACTATTTCATCCATTCCTGTAATTGCTCTTCCCTTCATATCTCTATCATACTGCACCCACATAGTTCTCCAACCTGTAAAATCCATATTTATTTCAAAGTATGACTTCGTTTCTCCATACTTTTTAAACTCTACCTTTAGTTTATCTTTTATTGGAGTTTTATTATATATCCACATAGCAAAACTTGCTCTTGATTTTTCCTTTCCTCCCTCTTGAAAAGGTTTATATCCTACATCTCCTTTTATAGAGAGTTTATCTCCTTTTTTAAATTTCCATTTTAAAGATTGCTCTCCATCTTTTACTATCTCTTTTGATATCTCTATTTTTGAATTCTTTCCAACAATTATATTTTCTGGAATTCCTCCTTCAAATTGATAATTTCCATAAGCATAACTATTGATTAAAACTGCAATAGAAAGCAACATCTTTCTAAGTGTAATTATATCTTTTCTCATCATAACCTCTTTTCTCATAAATTTAATTTTTATAATAATACTTAATACTATATAACTATCTTAATCAAAATCCTTTCTAATGTAAATCTACATTATTCTGTATAATTCATTTTATAGAATAATGTAGATACCATTTTTCTATAAAAGAAAAGAGGATAGAAAATTAATAATCTATCCTCTCTATTTACTGGGAAAATTTTATGAAAACTTATTAGCTATTTTACTTTTCTTAGTTTTATATATTTAGTAGCACCATTATTTTTTAAATCTACTTCTATTTCTGTTATAAAGTTCTTAATATTTAGCTTGATATTCTTATCTGTACTTTCTACTAACTCATATTTTCCATCTAATTCAATTTTTGAATCATAATTTTGTATTTGAGCTGGATCACTTACATATAAATCTAAGATATCTCCTTTTTCTTTCTTTAAGACTGAAAGGGTAGAGTAAGTTTTTATTCCTTCAAATTTTTGTGGTTTATCTTTCCAGAAGTTTATACCTACTGTATTAGTTTGTTTATCTTTAACTATATGAGCCTCATTATCAGCTTTTACTATTTCAAATCTTGAAGTGTCAAAACTATCCACCTCTTCTTTAGAGAATATTGGTAAAATTACATAAGCATATTTTGCATCTTTAGGATTTTTTCCATGATTGATATATGTTGTAAAATATTTTTTTGTTATCTCTTTATCAGAGCTTCCTCCAATATCTTTCCAACTACCTTTATTTTCAGTTACTTTTACTACTACCTCAGGAGCTTCTACTATCTTATATCCAATATTTTCATCTGGATAGTTTTCATTAAAGTTTATAGAAAGATTTTTAGGATTTTGAATTGTAATCTCCTCTTTTAATTGCTTTCCATCTAAATAGATTTTTCCATCTTCTAAAATTCTATTATCTATAGTAGTATGAATTATTCCATCTCTACTATCTATATTTGAAGCTATTGCTAAAATAACTCCATCTATCATAAACCAAGATTTTTTCATCTCAGTTTGTTTATTCCAAGATATCATATCCATTCCTACAAATGCTTCTTTTCCAGTTTCAGCTCCGCCTACAAAAGTTCTTGGAGATAAAAATGGCTTCATTCTTCTCTCTCCTGATTTATCTCCTCTAGGATTTAAACTATTAGTTACTCCTGGTAGATGATAGTCATCTACTGTTGGCCAAAATTCTGTAAATGCACTTGAATCCTTACCATAGATATATGTCATTCCATCTCCAGTATACCAACCTTTTATATTTTCTCCATTCATTGTCTCAAAGTTAGCTACTCTTGATGAGTGCATTGACACTACTACTTTTCCATCTTTTCCATTGAAATATACAGCTCTATCCATGGCACCAAAAACTTTTGTCCCATTTACTTCTAAAGGTTTTATACTTTTATTATTCATTATATCTATTAAGATATTTTTTATAGTTTGATTACTTACTTTGTCTATTGTATAATAAGAATTATTATCTTGAATTAATTTCTTTATTAACGATTGTAACTTTTCTTTATACTCTGGACTAGCTCCCTCTGATAACATTGCAAAAGAACTAACTAACGCTCTTCCTTTCTCAACATCATTAGACTTATCTCTTGAAATAGATCTTCCATTTACAGAGTCATTCACTCCTCCATTTATCATAAGATAACTATATCCATTTAAAATAGACTCATAAATATTATCTATTCTTGGGTCTTCTATTTTAAACTCCGTTCCATTAATTAACCATAAAATAGAACCTAATCCATTAAAAAGTACTGCTGCGTATGTTCCATTATATGCTACATTGTCATGTTGAATAAATGAACCATCTCTATAGAAGCCATCCCCTGAAGTTACATACTCTCCAACATCAGCCACTGCATTTAATCCATCTAATACTTGTACCTTATCCTCCATCAATACACCTCTTAAAAATGAGATTATCGATGTATCCATTCTATTTCCCCCAGTAGAAATTCTCTTATCTGGAGATGAAGAGTAAGAAGCCGATGGACTTACACCTGACCACTCTGCATAAGGTTGGAAATATTGAGAAGCTTTTAGGTATTTCATTCTTTTTTCTGCTGGTACATCATCATACACTAAAGTTAGTAAATCATTTAGATTTTTAGGAATTCCTAACTCCCATTGCCACCAGTTTCCTAGTTCTGGTAATCCTTCATGATAAACATTATCATACAACCAATCTAAACTATCTATTATATCTTGTTTAGTTTTTTCATTTTTATAGTATTTAGTTCCTGGAGTTGCATATGCCTTAGCTATTTTTACTAAGTTCTCATATTGTCTCATAACATGAACTCCATTTTTCATATTTTCAGCACCTTTAAAAATAGATGTTCTATTTTTATCAAAGTTCATATTCTCATAAACTTTATCTGCTACTCCTTCATTCATAGCTACTATTCTAGAGATGTCAGCTTTTGACATCTCTAAAATTCTATCATCTTGTGGTAAGCCAGTTAAAAATTCTACCCAACCATCTCTTATCTTTTTATAATCTCTTATCTCCTGTTGAGAAATCTCCTGTTTTTTTTTATTCTCTATTTTTTCTACCTCTTGAGAGAAAGAAGTAGTTGTTAAAGCTAGTATTGCACATATTAATATTATTTTCTTTTTCATCTTTTCTCCTTCCTCCTATTAGAAACTATAACTAAATCCTACTGTTGGTCTAAATGAGTATGCTCTTGTAACTTTTCTATCATTTTCTTTCGTTACTTTAGTTTTTAAATCTAAGAATGTAAGTTCTCCAAAGATATTGAATCCAGGTACCACCACATGGTTATAGTTTACTGTATATCTTGTTTCATAGCTTTCAGAAGCTTTCTTATCTGTTCCTAACTCATTGTACCAAGCTCCATTACCTAATGGTACTCTTAGAGCAAATGTCATACTATCTCCATTTCCAAAGTAGTAAGTTGCTGATGTTCTTAATTGATTTGCTTGATATCTTCCTGGTCCTACTTGTTCAGTAACAGCTTTTAAAGTACTATCCCATCCAAGCTTATTACTATCATTATCCATCCATCTATCTTCTCTATAATATCCCATTCTTAATTGCCATCTTGGCATAAATCCTGTATATACTAAATAGTGCTCATTTTCCATTAAGAAATCCATTTGTCCATCTCTTACACCAGTATAGTTATACTCAAAAACTCCCGTAGTTTTCATATCTAATCTAAATCCACTGCCTAAGTTATATGAGAAGTTTGGCGTTAATCTTAATTGATGTACCCCTCTTGTTGTTCTTTCTCCTTCTGTATATTGATATGCCACTGGTTTATCTGAAGTTTCATTTCTATATCCTACATTAAATCCATATCTTCCTTTAGAATATGAATCATTCCATCTAGCTTCACCATGAATTCTTGTAGCTTTTTGGTCTGCTTCTCCTGCTTTAGTATCCTTTAAGAAATCATTTGCCATATAGTATCCTTCAAAATAGTATGACCATTTTGATTTTTTATCTCTTAAACTTAAAGTAAACTTAGGTTTCACTTTTGTTGATGTAGCATAATCTCCGCTACTTAATGAATCATCTATTTGTGAATAATATACTCTATCTGAGTCATCTTCATTTTCAAACATAAATGCAAAAGTTCCACTCCATCTGTCTGAAGTAAACTTATTATTTTCTAATCCACTTAAAAATGGTCCTACAACAAAGTTATCAGCAAATGTATCCATTTTATATGTCATTCCTAAAGTTACTAAATCTGAATTATAATTATCAGAGATTGATGCTGAATATCTACCATTTAAAGCTAAAGACTCTGTTAAATCTATTTGACCAAAGATACTTGTAGAAAATATATTTTCTCTCTCCATAGTTCCTACTTTGTATTGATCTGCTATACCTTGCATCTTTAATCTTTTTCCATCTTTAATATTTCCTAGCTCTGTTTCCCAAGCTAAATCTGCTCCGACTAAATATTTTTTATCAAAAACATATCCTGTATTTTGAACCATAAATCCAACACTTGGAGTTATTGAATAGTAAGAAAATTCATTTGCTCCACCATTTTTTACCATTAAATTATCATTTGAGCCAATTTTTATTTCCTCTTTCTCATTTATATTTCCTTGCATTATTCTATTCACATCTATTCCAGCATAGAATGAAGCTTTATTTTTCATATCATCTTTAACAGTATAGATAGCACTTGTTCCTACTCCCATAGCATATGTAGGATAATGAGATTTTAATTCCTCACTGAAGTTTCCTATATTTACTTTTCTATTTACTCTATTATGTCCATATACAAAAGCAAAATTAGTATTTAATGACAGATTATTATTAAAATCATAGTTGTAATATCCACCTATATATGTATTTGTAGTTGATATATCTCCACTATTTCCACCATTAAATTTTGCTTTTCCATTACTTCCACCATAAATAAATCCTAATCTTGCATTAGGGTATACTTGCTTTTCTGTAACTCCTAATATTCCATTTTCATTATATGAAGCAGACATAAGTCCATCCATTCTATGATTTCCATCTAAATATATAACATCTTGAGCCCATGTATTTACTGGTCTAGTAGTTAAATACTCTCTTGACATTGCTCTATTTTTCATAGTATTTACTAATGTTCTTGAGTTGATTGCTGCTATATCCACAGTATATCCATGTATTCCACCTGACATTTGTACCATAGCATCGTTAAACTCTTCTCTAGTTTCTAATGTATCTAATTCTGCTACAACTTTCTCAAAAAAATCTCCTGACATACTACTTCTATTCTCTTCAAATACTTTAGCAAAACCATCTAATCTATTATCTGTAATTACATTATCATAAGTTTCTTTTTTAGCTATTATATTTCCATTTTCATCAGTTTGATAGTCCCATACTGCTGTTTTTTCAAAAATAGCATCTTTTATATCTATTCCATTTTCTAATCCTAAAGCTTCATTTAAATTAAATTCTGTTCTTCCATCACTTGAATTAAAAACTAAAGCAGTATTTCCTTTAAATGCTAAACTTCCTGCATCTATTATCGGATTTTCTGTTGCATTTGGATTTGTTAATGAATCCTTAAAATCTATAACTAATTTTGTTTCTTCCAAAGTTAAATTTCCGTTACCCTCAGCTTTTGATTGACTACTAGCTGAACTTTCCATTTCATCTAATTTAGACTCACTAGTTGTTAAATAATCCTTTATTCCTTTATTATATTCTAATGCTATTGTAGAATTAGAAATTGTAGCATTTCCATTTCTAACTGTTATAGCTTCATAGCTAGAAACATCAAGGTTATCATATTCTCCATCCTTTCCTTCTAATGTTAGTACATCTATTCCTATATTTCCAACTATTTTTCCATTTATCTTACTTCCAGTTTTTAAGTAAACAGTATTATTAGTCCCACTATATGATTCAATAGCATTTCCAGTAGTATCTATTGTTCCATTATTAACAAAAATACCACTATTTAATGTTACTCCTTTTCCTATTCCAACTATACTTCCACTATTAATTCCTATTCCATCTTTTTCTATTTTCATACCAATAGCATTATTATATAATTCTATCTTACCATTATTTTCTGCTACTGAACCCTTTCCACTAGCTGACATTGCTGAGGTTGTTTTTCCACTAGCCTTTACTACTCCATCTTTTCCATTGACTACTTTTCCACCATTTTGAGCAATCATTCCATTAGAAGTATTTATTCCATCTCCAATAATAGTTAGATTTTTATTATTTTCTGCTAATGCATTTTTACCATAAGCTTTCATCCCAGAAGTAAATTTCCCTGCATTTACTAATATATCTCCATTATTTACAACTTTTCTATTATCATTAGCCTGCATTCCTGTCGAATTATCTCCACTTACTTCAATAACTCCTTCATTAATTATATCAGTATAACTTGTTGTATTTCCATCTACCTTTGACGTTGTTATTCCTGTTGAACCATTTTTTACAATAATAGTTCCTTTATTTGTTGCTGTTCCTTTAGCTAATACTTGTATTCCATAACTTTTTCCATCAGCTTCTATTATTTCATTATTAATGGCATTTCCACTATCTATTACATTTATTCCTATTCCACTTCCACTTACTTTTATTCCACCATTATTTGTAAATGTTCCTTTTGTTCCTACTCCTATTCCATTTCTTTCAACAATAATAGTTCCTTTATTTTCTGCAGTAGCAGTTGCACTATTTATATTTATTCCTTTTGATTGATATCCAGAGTATGCTCCATCAGTAGTTCCCGATACCTTAATAATCCCATTATTTACAAAGTTAGAAGTTCCATTTACTTTTACACCACTTGCTTCTGATTTACCAGAAGTTAATTTATCACTTCCATTTACTTCAATCACACTATTTTCATCTGTTGTAAAATTACCTTTTTCTATTCTTACTCCATCAGTATTTACTCCAGAAGCTATTATTTTACCACTATTTGTTAAGTTTCCTCCATTTACATAAACTCCGATAGCACCATCTTTTGCTTCTATTATACCTTTATTTTCTGCTGTTCCTTTTGTTATTTCTATTCCTTTTGAGTTTTCACCAATTGCTATTATTTTTCCAGTTTCATTATTTACAAAAGAAGCACTATCATTACTTACAACAACTCCACTTGCTCCCCCATTAACTTCTATTGTTCCATTATTTTCTGTTTTTACATTAGCTCCAGTTATATTTATTCCTTTTCCACCAGCACCATTAATATCAATAGTTCCATTATTTACAAACTTCCCACTTTGAATAGAAACTATCTCTACTCCTTTTCCACCATTATTAGTAGCTTTTATAATTCCATTATTAGTAGTCGCAATATCAGAACTCCCACTTGCTATATTTATAACTTTTTTTAGAACTCCATCTTCAGAATTTAACAACTCTAAATTTACTTTCTCATCAACACTAGCCCCCACATTTTTAGCAATACTTACAATTGTTGCTACACCATTCTTATCTGGTTTTTCTCCCAAATGTTTTTCTATATTCTCTTGGGTAATTACTTCTCCATCTTTAGGGTATAATCTTCCATAACTATTTGTTCCCATCAATAAAACTATTGCTGATAATAATAATAATTTTTTCTTCTGCATATTCCCTCCCTAACTCATATCTCATCTCTAATTATTATGTATTATTTTAGAGCTGAATGTTGTTTTTCATTCTTATATTATCATAATTTCTTCACAAAATAAATCATTATGATTCTATATTCCATTTTCTTTTATTAAGAGAGAATACTGCAAAGTATTTTATTATATTTATTTTCAAAAATAATTTTAAAATAAATTATTTTTTTATTTTTTAACAGCATTATTATTTTTCTATCTTTCTATATTCAATTTTCTATATATTTTTTAACCATAATAAGTTAAAGATTCTACTTCCAAAGCTTTTTTCAGTTTGTATATGTGTATATATAATATATTTATTCTTCTTGTAATAATAATCTTGTATTAGACTTCTTGTATTATTATACTTCGTCTTTTTATTAATAGGTAAATCATTTTTTTCTTAATACCCTCCCCTATTTTTTATTGATACCCCCACCATTTTTTGATTATCCATCACAGATTTTTGTGATACCCCCTCACAATTTTTATTGATAGGCATATCACACTTTTTTTCTTCCTATTATTTCATTTTCTTCTATTTCTTTTTTTATTTTTCTCCAAATTTTTCCCTAAATAAATCTTTCAATCACAGACTAACTGCATTTTTATAAACTTTATAAAGTTTAGGAAAGTATGAATTGCTAGCATAACAGTCCCCTTTCATATTTCTTTTTAATATTCCAGTAGCTAAAACTTACTATTACTAACTTCTACTTAGATAAAATTATATTATAAAATACTTGTTTTCTCCAGTGATATTCAGGTATGTTCACTATAATTTTAACTTTTATTTTTCAAAAATTATACAAGCAATTTCTATTTATTTTAAATTAAAAAGAACTACCATATCATTAAGATACAGTAATCCTTTTATATTAAGAGGTATTGGTTAACAATTTTAATTTTTCATAAATCTATCATATGCATTTTTTTGGATTTCTTGAGCTCTCTTTAATCCTAAAGAATTTAATCTCTCTATATAGCTATCCCAATCTTTTTCTACATCTGATACACCTAATATCCATTTTTGTCCCATCTCTTCTGACACAGAACGAAGTTGAGCTTCTATTTTTAAGAACTCTTTCAGCTCATCTTTTGTATATTTTAACTGTGGCATTGGTAGATCAACTACATTATTTTTTACATATAGGTCTACTGCTTTTAATGCAGCTTCTCCAGAAGTTTGCTTTTCAGCCTCTGCATCTTGGAACATTCCCAATCTATATTGAGCTCCAGTTTCTCTAATCGCTGCTACTGGATTTTTTCCATTAGGATCTTTTAAAATTTTATCAGTAAACTGAGGTTTCCCATCAATTATTGTATAATCTTCTCCCTCAATTCCAAAGTTCCATAATCTTCTTCCCTCTTCTGAATACCAGAAATCGAAGTATTTAACTATTGTTACTGGATCTTTAGCAGCTATTGTAATTCCCCAAGCTCCCATATAGTTAGGTCTTGCAAAGAATGTTTTATTATTTCCTTTATACTCTGGTGGTAACATTACTGAAAAATCAAAACCAGGTATTGTTTTTGACAAACTTTCATTATATGTTCCAGCACTTGGCCAGTCATTAGTAAATCCACCTAAGTCATTACTTAACATATAGTCTCTTGAAGTCATTCCTCTTGTAAATACCTCTTGGTCTATTAATCCCTCTCTATACCATTTTGCTAAATTTATCATAGCATCTTTCCATTCTGGTTCTGCAGGTCCAAATTTTGGTGTTCCATTATCTGCATACCACACTGCTTGTGCCTTAAATATATCTGTTAATGGTAGTAATATCTTTCTTACTACATTTCCTCTAATAAAAATAGGTACTTCATCTTTTTTCCCATTTCCATTTGGGTCTTTATCTCTAAATGTTACTAATACATTATATAGCTCATCAACTGTTTTAGGTTCTTCTAATCCTAATTTTTCTAACCAATCTTTTCTTATATAATATTGTTGAGTTAAGCTTAGATTTTTAACATCGTTATAGTTAGGTATCATATAGATATGTCCATCTACTGCTACAGCATCCTTTTTATATTGAGGATTCTCTTCCCAAAATTTTGTAATATTTGGAGCATGTTCCTTTATTAAATCTTCTAACGGAATTAATCCTCCATCTATTCCTAATTTTTCTAAATCTGGTGTCAATTCATAAGCTATTACATCTGGTAAATTTCCTGATGATAACATCAAGTTAAAGGCTTGTACTTCATCACTTTGATTTTTTGATGCTACTCCTACCATTTTTACATTTGTCATATCTTCAGCTTTTTTAAATACTGGCAATTCAGAATCAAAAGCCTTTCCTTGAAATATTGCAAATACTGTAAATTCTTTATGTTTTTCTGTAATAACTGACCCTTCTAATTTTTTAACTGGTCCTGTTACTTTCTCCTCTTTTTCTTCTCCACATCCTATAAGAGCTAATATTGCAACTACCCCTAATAATATTTTTTTTAACATAGTTCCTCCTACTCTTTCCCTAAACTTATTCTTTTACCGCTCCTAATGTAACCCCTTTTCTAAAGAATTTTTGTATAAATGGATATACTATAAATATCGGTATTAATGATAGAGCTATCACAGCATATATGATTGTCTGTGGAGATGTCAAACTTTGTGCTGTTATCATTTGACTTGCTTCTCCAGCCATGTTCTTTTCTACTATTAATTTTTTTAAGAAAACTTGTAATGGTGCTTTCTTATCATCTATTAAAAGTACCATTGTCCAGAAATATCCATTCCATCTTGAAACAGCATAGAATAAAGAAACTGTTGTCAATGCTGATACTGATAGAGGTAGATATATCTTTGTCATTATTTGAAATTGTGAAGCTCCATCTATTCTTGCTGCTTCTTCTAATGATTTTGGCACTGCTTCAAAGAATGACTTTAAAATTATAACATTAAATGTATTTATTGCAAATCCTAAAATTACTCCTGTGTAACTATCTATCAATCCTAAATCTCTAAAGTTTAAATATTTAGGTATCATTCCTGGATCAAACCACATAGTTACTATTACCATAAATGTCCAAAACTTTCTAAATTTCAGCTCTGGTTTTGATAAAACATAGGCTCCACTTATAGTAAATACCATGCTCACTACTGTTCCCACTGCTGTTATAAATATTGAGTTTCCATAAGCTCTCCACATCCCTGTTAACTCCATAGCACTTTTAAAAGAATTTAAATTAAATCCTTTTGGAAAAAGTACCACTGATCCTGTCTCTACAAGATATGGATTGCTTACTGCTGCTGAAAATACATAAACTATTGGGTATAAAAACATTATTGCGAATATAGTAAGAAGTATATAATTTACTGTATAAAAGATTTTTTCATCTGTTCCCATTTTTATTTTCATCTTTTTTCCTCCTACCATAAACTCGATTGAGTAACTTTTTTACTCCATCTATTTGCACTATATACTAAAATAAACCCTACTACTGCATTGAATAACCCAACTGCTGTTGCAAGTCCAAAGTCTTGCATCAACATTCCTGTTCTATATACATAAGTACTAATTACATCTGCTGTTTCATATGTTGCTGGTTGATAAAGTAATAACACTGTTTCAAAAGCTACATTTAGCATACTTCCTACTTTTAATACTAACATTACAACTATTGTAGGAATTATTGCTGGTATTGTTATATGTCTTAATTGTTGAAATTTATTTGCTCCATCAATTTTTGCTGCTTCATAAAGTTGTTCGTCTACAGCAGTTAGTGCCGCTAAATATATTACAGCATTAAATCCAGCTGTCTTCCACATATTAAGTCCTGTAAATATCCCTCTAAAAAATTCTGGTTTAGCTAAAAAATATACTCTTTCAAATCCTAATTTTTCTAAGAAAACATTTACTACTCCAGTACTTGGAGATAAAATATTAACTGTTATACCTGTTGCTACAACTATTGCTATAAAATATGGAATAAACGAAGCTGTTTGAACTATTGTTTTAAAATATTTGTTTTTTACCTCATTTAACATCAAAGCTAATAAAATAGCAAAAGGAAACTCTAATAATAAACTATATACATTAAGCATCAATGTATTTTTTAAAGTAACATAGAACTCTGGGCTTGTTAAAAAATCTTTAAAGTTCTTAAGTCCTACCCACTCACTTCCAGATATTCCTCTAAACAAACTATAATCTTTAAAGGCTATTACCATTCCATACATAGGCTTAAACATAAACACTGCATACCATATTATAAATGGTAGTAATATTAAATATAACATTTTTTGATCTCTATTAAATTTTACTTTCATACTACCTCCAGTTATAAAGTGATATTCTCTTCAGTTTCTATATCAAATATATGAGCTCTCTTTATGTTGAAGTAAAACTCTCCTACTTCTCCATATTTTACATTTTCACTCTTTCTTGCTTCTATTCTTGATGTAAATTCATTTCCATCTATATTGAAGTAGATATACTCTTCATTTCCCATATGCTCTACTATACTTACATTTCCTTTTAGGAAGTTTATCTTCTCTCCCTCTGGGTGTGTTATTTTATTTCCTATATTTTCTGGTCTTATTCCTAGTACTACCTTTTTTCCTATATATGATTTTACCTTTTCTCCCATATCCTCTGGTAGTACTACATATCTTCCCTGTCCAAACATAAAGATTATTCCATCTTCATTTTCCTCTATTGCTCCCTCTACAAAGTTCATCGCTGGTGAACCTATAAATCCTGCAACAAATTTATTTGCTGGTTTATGATATAGATTTAATGGTGTATCTACTTGCATTATCTTTCCATAGTTTAATACACAGATTCTATCT
>OGDJ01000704.1_pt1 | contig 17561 bp, 10 predicted proteins | sample 1570401 | NCBI WGS metagenome assembly OGDJ01 (sample SAMEA2582185, study PRJEB24529) | metagenome | biome: Human gut stool | place: China | collected 2011
GCTGCATCGGGGTCTGGTTCAAATAAAGCACGATGGCCAGACCGGTCATGAAGAAGAGGAAGAAGACAATCCAGAACTGCTGGATACCCTTTTCTCCCTTATAAGCCTGCCAGAAGAGACCGATAAGTCCTAAAATCAACGGTAAACAGTAGAATACGTTGTGTCCCTTGTTATTTTTCAGTTCACTTGGGAGCAGCGTCTGGTCGCCTATCAACATGTTATCAATAAATGAAATACCGGTAATCCAGTTTCCATGTTCGATTTCTCCCTGTCCCTGAATGTCATTCTGACGTCCGGCAAAGTTCCACATGAAATAACGCCAGTACATGTAGTTCAACTGGTAGATGAAGAAGAACTTGATGTTATCCCATTGTGTCGGAATCTTCACCATAATCATCTCTCCACACTGGTCGTAGGGAACCTGACGTCCTTCTACTCCTCCCAGCCAGTCTTCGTAGGCTTGTGCATGTGCATCGCTGTACATACGTGGGAACAACATGTTTTGAGCGTATTTATACTCTGTTTTATGACGTACAATTTCGTAGCTGTCTTTTTCATCCGGACGTTCCTTTTCTTTCCGCTGGTATACCGGAGCCCCTTCTTCCACGTCGTACACGCATCCTCCTTCAGTAGGTTTCAATGCCGGTTTAGAAGCATAAGTTTGTCCGTAGAATAACGGGCGGGTACCGTATTGTTCACGGCCTAAGTATTCTCCCAAAGTAAAGATGTCTTCCGGAGAGTTCTGGTCCATTGGCGTATTGGCCGAAGAACGGATGACAATGACTGCATACGAAGAATAACCTACCACAATCATCATCATGGCCAGCAGACTGGTATTCAGCGTGCGTGCGCTGACACGGTATTTTTCACCGATATTGGCAAAGAGGTAAATTGCTAAAATAGCCAGTACGATGATACCGATGAAGACACTGCTCCAGCCATGTCCGTAGAACGGAATACCCAGCAAACCGACAGTGGTCAGGAAAGAGATATTCATCCGCTTGCGGCTTTTCACGGTGTAGCTTTCGTACACACCCCAGATGATACTTGCGGCCAGAATAATCATGTAAATGATGACACCTGTATTAAATGGCAGGCCGAAGTCGTTGACAAACAACAGCTCAAACCATCCGCCTACCTTCACGATACCCGGCACGATGCCATACAATACGACAGCTACTAGAATCATGGAACCAGCCAAGGCTATCAGACTGCCTTTCAGGTTGGCGGTGGGGTTTTTCTTGTAATAATATACCAGTACGATGGCCGGAATACACAGTAAGTTCAGCAAATGTACACCGATAGACAATCCTGTGAGGTAAGCAATCAGAATCAGCCAACGGTCGCTGTGAGGCTCGTTAGCCCGGTTCTCCCACTTCAGAATCAGCCAGAAAACAACGGCAGTGAAAAGGCTGGAATATGCATATACTTCACCTTCTACCGCACTGAACCAGAATGTATCACTCCATGTATAAGCCAGTGCACCTACCAGACCTGATCCCATGATGGTAATCAGCTTGCCCGTAGTCATCTCTTTGTCATCGGGGCAAATCAGTTTTTTGGTCAGGTGAGTAATGCTCCAGAATAGGAACAGGATACATGCCGCACTCATCAGGGCACTCATTATGTTCACCATTTTAGCCACTTGAGTCGCATCGCTGGCAAATTGGCTGAACAGGTTGGCTGTCAGCATGAAGAAAGGTGCGCCAGGAGGATGTCCTACCTCCAGTTTGTATCCGGTGGTAATAAATTCCGGACAGTCCCAGAAGCTGGCCGTCGGTTCAATGGTCATGCAGTAAGTAAATGCAGCCACCGCAAAAGTAAGCCAGCCTACCAGATTGTTAATCTTGTTGTACTGTTTCATGAATTATTTTTAGTTTCTCGTTAAAATTCAATGCGGCAAAGATAGCAAACATTTGCAAATCAAGTCCCAAAAGTAAATGATAATGTTGCAAAAGGCGTTAAAAGCAGCCTTCTACTCTTCATGATGATGGCATTTTAATATTCGATGAGGCAGGTTGCCGTGTCCTAACAGTTCGATAGGACATTCAAAATGTGCCTCCAGCCATTCGGCGGAGACTTCCGTATCCGGATGGTAATCCAGCGTGCCGTTTACACAGGCAATGCTTTTTACGTTTTGCAGGATGGTGCCGATATCGTGACTCACCAGCACGATGGCGCATTCCTTGTTGATTTCTTCTAGCAGTGCATAAAGACGAGCCTCAAACCGTTTGTCAATGTACGTGTTGGGCTCATCCAGGATGACGACTTCCGGATTGGAGACGAGTGCGCGTCCTAATAAGGCCCTTTGCAGCTGTCCGCCACTTAATTGTCCGATAGCTCTTTGTTCCAAGCCTTCCAGTCCCATGCGGGCAATGGTTTCACGTACTTTGTCATGCTGTACCTTGGAGAATGAGCGGAACAATGATTTTTGTTTATTTAATCCGGAAAGAACCACTTCATACACCGAGATAGGAAATTTCTTGTCTATAGTGTTGTATTGGGGTAAATATCCCATTGTAATCTCATTCACCTCCTTTCCCTGATGAAAAAACTGAATTTTTCCAGCCGTAGGTTTTAGTAATCCTAAAATAATTTTCATCAAGGTGGTTTTTCCTCCTCCGTTCGGGCCGATTACTCCAAGAAAATCCTTTTCTGCAATTTCCAGGTTGATATGTTCCAGCACTTTTTTCTGGTCGTATGCAGCGGCAATCTCAGTCAGTCTGATAAGAGGTTGGTTCATGAGGATAAATTTTAGTTATTGTTTTTTGTTTAATGATTTGGCTATGTGAATCATTTCTTTGTTCCAGTCATAGCTTAACGGGTTGATAGGGACGATTTTTAGTCCCAGTTCCTGCGCGATTACTTCCGCGTTACGCTGGTCGAATTCTTGTTGCACGAATACGACTCTTACCTGTTTCTGTTTGCAGGTTTTCATCAGTTCCTGCAGATGACTCGGTGAAGGTTCCTTTCCTCCTTCCTCGATACTGATTTGCTGCAGGCTGTAGTCTCGGGCAAAGTAACTTAATGCCGGATGGTAAATCAGGAAACAATAGTCAGCGTTCGCCAAATAGCTCTGCATTTCACGTTCGGTACGGTTGATGACCTGTTGCAGGCTGTCCAATCGTGTCTGATAGTAAGCTTGATTGTCCGGGTCTATCTCAGACAATGCTTTGCAGATATTAGAGGAAATAATACGTGCATTCGAAACTGAATTCCAGATATGAGGTTCTACTCCGTCTATATTTCCATGTGTATGGGCATGAGGATGTATTTCATGAATGAGATCTACTCCTTGTGACATATCATAGAAAGGTAGTTTGGGCGTATTGGCTTGTAATCTTTCTGCCCATGCCTGTTCAAATCCGATATGGCCGATACGCAGATAAGCTTTGCTTCGTGCCAGTTCAACGAGTTGCTGGGGAGTAGGGTCGTATATTTCCGGATTAGCTCCTTTGGGAACAATACTGACCACCTGGAATTTGTCTCCAGCAATGGCTTCTGTGAAATATCGTAACGGTTCAATGGTTACTGTCAGAGTAGGGGCGTCTTCTTTTCCTTGCTTTCCCGTACAAGATACGGTGAGCAGCAGGATACTTATCAAAGTAAAAAAATATTTTTTCATTTGTTTGTGTCGTATTGAAAGTGTGATACAAATATAGTAGTTTCTTTTGGTAGCGGGAGACTCCTTTGTTTATTTTTAGGTTCTTTCTTTGGTTGCCCGAAGAATTTCTCTTTTACCTCCCGGAGGGCCAGGAAGCCGCTCTACGGTGAAACCAGCTGCCTGCAACATTCTCCTAACCACTCCTTTTGCGCAGTAAGTAGTCAGGATTCCACCGGGATTCATCTGGCGGTACAAGTTGTCAAAAAGTGGCTGACTCCACATCTCAGGCTGCTTTTCGGGAGCAAAGGCATCAAAGTAGACCACATCATAACATTCACTGAATGAGAAGTGAGTGAAATCACCTTCTATCTTGTGTAGTGTGAAATAAGGTGAGATTTTTACTTCCTGGTTCCAGGGAGCAGTGTGCAGTGCGTAGAATCTCTCACATTCTTCTGGAGCGATTGTTTCCGGATAGGAAAGTTTGCGTACAATATCTTCCGAAAGAGGGAATCGTTCAATGCTGGTAAAGTGAATGGCTCTTTGACTCTTTTCTGCTTCCAGCAAGGTCAGAAAGGCATTCAGTCCTGTACCGAAACCGATTTCAAGTACACGAGGATTTGCCGCCTGAGCGTGATTCAATCCCATTTGAATAAAAATATGTGCTGACTCGGTCAATGCGCCTTTCACAGAATGATAATGTTCATTCAGTTCAGGAACGTATAATGTATTGCTTCCGTCAGCCGTAGGTTCAAGTGTAATCATCTTTATATCAACAGTTTTTTTTAAAATCCGGTAATCCTTTTGTGGAGTTATTTGTTGGGTTTTAAAAAGCTTTCCGGGAATTTCACATGTTGTTCCGTGTGGTCTTTTACACGAATCCAGGTACGGAACCCTTTTTCACCTTCGGTCAGTTCGATGACACGTGCTCCGTTGGACAGGTTATTGTAAACCGTATTTCCACCGGTGTAACGTCCGTATGCCAAGAGAATACCTTGCCACATTACCGCATAATCATTGTCGTGATCATGTCCTACAAACACTCCTTCAATGTCGCCCATTTCTTTCATCGCGGTGAAAAGGCCTGAATTTAAGGCAGAGGCACATGCTTTTTCTTTCCGGGTGCCGAACAACGCTGCATTTTCACCGGCTGCAGCCTGATTGTATTCAGGAAGAGGAATGTGGAAGAAAGCCAGCGAAGGAAGGGGAGTTCCCCCGTTTGCCTGTGTATATTTAGAACTATGCTCACGGTACCATTGAATCTGGTCGAAATCGATATAATCATATCCTCCCACTTCCTTTATCTGTGAATAAGAATGAGAATCAAATACATAAAGGATTTCAGCATCCTTCTGTCCATCGGATGATTTTACAGGCAGAATAAAGTTGGTGGTACCTGAGATACCTTTTGTAGTGGCAGTCAGGCTGTATGGGATATTTTCAATGATTTCGAATAATTTTTCTCGGGAAAGCCCTTGTTCGTCATCGTGGTTTCCGAAGGTTACAGCAAAGGGGATTTTTCGTTTTGAAACTTGTTCCAGTACGGTACGCATACTTTTTTCTGCAGGTTTTCCGTAGATTACGTCACCGGTAAACATTACCAAATCTGGATTTTCGGCATTCAGCACTTCATTGATACGTTCAATGGCTACCTCTGCGCGTGGGTCATTAAAAATATAGTGTACATCGGTAAACTGGACGATTTTGAATTTTCCGTTGGCATTGAACTTTAAGTTTTGTGCATAAGCCAGTGCAGTCATGCATAATAGGCAATAGATGCAAAGAAGTTTTTTCATGTTTTGTTAAATTTTTCGTAGATGATTTTCGGTAGTTTTCGCAAAGATAGTCATATCTTTTGAGCAAGGAAAATTTGCATTGGTTTTCTATCCGATGAATCGGAAGACTCCCAAAGCTGTGGCCACAATAATGGCATAGCGAGCCAGTTTGCCAATGGTCATGGCAATAGTGGTAATCCATACATTGCCTCTCATAAATCCCAAGGCGATGAGCAAAGCATCTCCAATGACGGGAAGGAACGAGAAAAAAGCCATCCACGACCCTCTTCCGTGAATAAACCGGATGGTCTTGTCCATTTGTTTTTTGTCAACCTTGAAGTATTTTTCAATCCATTCCGTTTTACCAATTCGCCCTATCCAGTAGCAGGTAAAGCCTCCAAGTGCGTTTCCGGCAGTAGTGAAGAGTGTGGACCACACAGGGTCAAGTCCTAATCCGATGCAGGCCAGTAATACAACCTCCGAACTGAACGGCAAGATGGTTCCGGCCAGGAATGCAGAAAGAAACATTCCCCAGTATCCCCAATCTATCAGAAATTGAATAAATGCATCCATAAATTCATGATACATACGCAGGTCCAGATTCCAAGAGATACCCAAAGAAAGATGCGGGTAAAACGGTTGAAGGTCAGTGCCAGTAAGTGACCACCCATGACGGAACCTACGACTAATGTCATAAGAAAATAAGTATTGAAGTGTGAAGGCAGAAGCAGCATACAGGCCAATGTGCCGATTCCTGTAATTATCAGGACACGGAGCATGATGCGTGTTTGTACCTTGTCCTGGTAGCTATGCAGAATACATTCTACACTGCAGATGGCTATAAATAAGATTGCAATGCCTCCCGAAACCAATTGTGACAAAGAGAGAATAGCGTAGTCTATTGGAGGGAAGTGGGCAAGTGCTTTGAAAGGTAGCCAGGTCGCTTCCATGTTTCCAGCATAAAGATGATAGGCCAATGCAATCCAATAAGGAACGAGGAGGCCGATGAGACCTGCAAAGAATGTGCGGAGGGTAAAAGCCCTCAAACCAATCATGTAGAAATAAATCAGCGGCACAAAGTAGAGTACCTGCGGAAGCAGAAAACTGCTGATACCGAGACAGAGGAAGCAATGAAAAACAGGAATCGGAGCATATACCGATTCATAGCTTCTGAATAAGTAAGAGAAAGAAACCGTAAACAGCAGAGGAATCCATTGCTCATGTGAATAGGTGTGCAGGAAAGGAAGTCCGCTTAAGAAAAAAAGAAATAGGGCCGCATGAAGTGTTGTACGTGTCCGGATGAGTGAGAATGTGGTATTCAACTCAATCAGGCAGTAGACTATGGCTCCGTGAATGGCCAAAGAAAGTAAATCTGTCTTTTCCTGATAGGTAATACCATACATGATAAGACAGATGATAATGGTCACCGGAAGAGTAGCCCTTCCGGTGGCCAGTTCATATTGAAATCTATTTCGGGCAAGCATGTGTTACAGGTCAAACCCGATATCTGAACGGAAATATTTTTTCTCGAAACAGATCTTGCCTGCATTCTGGAAAGACTGTGCCAGAGCTTCTGCCTTGTTGGCTCCGTAGGAACTAACTGCGATAACTCGTCCTCCGGCAGTAACCACCTGTCCGTCTTTCAAGGCTGTTCCAGCATGGAATACGATACTTCCTCCTGCCTTTGCTTCTTCAATACCCGTCATCGGGAACCCTTTTTCATAAGCTTCCGGGTAGCCGCCAGATACCAGCATGACACAGACAGCTGAGCGCGGGTCAATTTCCAGGGTCTTTTCATTCAGGTTGCCCTGAGCCACCCCTTCAAACAAGTCTACTAAGTCGCTCTTGATACGAAGCATGACACTTTCTGTTTCAGGGTCACCCATACGTACATTGTATTCGATTACCATCGGTTCACCTTTTACGTTAATCAGTCCAAAGAAGATAAATCCTTTGTAATCGATACCTTCTGCAGCCAGTCCTTCAACAGTAGGACGGATGATACGGTCTTCCACCTTCTTCATCCATTCTGCATCTGCAAATGGAACCGGAGAAACAGAACCCATACCGCCTGTGTTCAATCCTTTGTCACCTTCGCCGATACGTTTGTAGTCTTTGGCTTCTGGCAGGATTTTGTAGTTCTTTCCATCAGTCAGTACGAATACTGAGCATTCAATACCGCTTAGGAACTCTTCGATAACTACTGTAGCAGAGGCATTTCCGAACATTCCGCCCAGCATTTCTTTCAGTTCTTTCTTGGCTTCTTCCAATGTGGGGAGAATCAATACACCTTTTCCAGCACACAATCCGTCAGCTTTCAGCACGTAGGGTGCTTCCAGTGTTTCCAGGAAAGCCAGTCCTTCTTCCAGGTTGGCTGCAGTTACGCTCTTGTATCCGGCAGTCGGAATATGATGACGCTGCATGAAACCTTTGGCAAATTCCTTGCTTCCTTCGAGTACGGCTCCAGCCTTTGACGGACCGATAACCGGTACCTGCTTCAATGCGTCATCGTTTTTGAAGAAATCATATACCCCCTTCACCAATGGGTCTTCCGGACCTACTACTACCATGTCAATGCCGTGGGCCGTTACAAACTGCTTGATACCTTCAAAGTCATCGGCTTTGATAGCTACGTTTTCGCCTACTTCACGCGTACCGGCATTTCCCGGAGCGATGTATAACTTTTCAATTTTCGGGCTTTGTGCGATTTTCCATGCCAGTGCATGTTCGCGTCCTCCTGAACCTAAAAGTAAAAGTTTCATATATGTATCTGTTTTTTAGTCTATTATTTCAAATGGTCTTCAAAATAGCGGGTGATGTGTTCGTGCAGGTGTACACGGTCACGTCCCATCATGTTATGTCCGTCTTCCGGATAAACGAAGAAGTCCGGATGGGTACCAGCTTCAATACAAGCTCTCAGGAATGAGTAGCTGTGCTGTGGAACACAAGTGGGGTCTGTACCTCCGATAATGATTTCCAGACGGCCTTTCAGGTTGCCAGCCTTTTGTTTCAAGTCGGAACCCTTGTATCCTTCCGGATTAGTTTCCGGAGTATCCATATAACGTTCACCGTACATCACCTCATAGAACTTCCAGTCAATGACTGGTCCTCCAGCTACACCTACCTTGAAGATGTCAGGATAAGTCAGCATCAGGTTGGTCGTCATGAAGCCACCGAAGCTCCAGCCGTGTACACCAATTCGTTCACCGTCTACATAAGACAGTGATTTCAGGAACTCGGCACCTTTCACCTGGTCTTTCATTTCTTCTACTCCCAAGTGGCGGAATGTACAGTTCTCAAAAGCCAGTCCTCGGTTATCACTTCCCCGGCTGTCTACTGTCAGCATCACATACCCTTTCTGAGCCATGTATAAATCCCATCCTCTGGCATCGTAGAAACGCGTGTTGTGGATGAGCTGTGCGTGCGGTCCACCATATACGTAGATAATGGCCGGATATTTCTTGTTCGGGTCAAAGTCTACGGGCTTAATCAGACGATAATACAAGTTTGTTGTTCCGTCAGCTGCTTTAAAGGTACCGATGGTAATTTCCGGTAACTTAAACTGGCTGCTCATCGGGTCATCAGCTTTCAGTAATGTAGTTCCTTTCTTTCCGTTGGTTGGCAGTAAAGTGATTTCACGTCCTACATTAAATGAAGAGAAGTTGTCAATCAGGTAAGTACCGCTTTCAGAGAGAGAAGCCCGGTGCATACCGTCTTTTTCTCCCAGTAATGTACGCTTTCCAGTTTTGACGTTGAGGCTGAACAGATTGGTTTGCAGCGGAGATATTTCTGTGCTACCGATAATAATTTCCTTCTTTCCTGCATTGAATCCAAGAATATCCTGCACCAGCCAGTCGCCTTGTGTCAAAGGAGTTACTTTCAGATGTTCCAGATAGGTAGTGCCTTCCAGTTTGCCATTTTTCCATGTACCTTCTCCTTTTGCCTTCGTATCCATCAGATACAGGTGGTTGAAACCGTCGCGTTGACTCTGGTAAATAAATTTACTTTCGTCCCACGGCAGGAATACCAGCGGATGCTGAGGTTCTACGTATTTCGGGTTCTTTTCTTCATACAATACCCCTTCCCGTTCGCCTGTGGCAGCCTGATAGCATACAAGTTGGGCATGATTCTGGTCACGGTTCAGTTCGATAACATAAATATGCTGCTCATCGGGCGACCAGCTGACATTGGTAAAATAACGGTCGGTCGGGTCACCGGCCTGCAGGTAAATTACTTTTCCAGTCTTTACATCGTATACTCCTACCGTCACTTTGTGGCTGGTCATTCCTGCCATCGGATATTTGTCCGGCTCAAGAGTCGCGATACGGGTCGATGTATTCACCTGAGGATAGTCTGTGACCATACTCTGGTCCATGCGATAGAAAGCCAGATAACTTCCCTTCGGGCTCCAGAATGTACCTTTATAAATACCGAATTCGTTACGATGTACAGCTTGTCCGTAAACTACCCCTTCTTCTGTTTGTGAAGGATTAATCTGGTGACTTTCCTCCCCTTTGCCAGTTACAAACAAACCGTTACCGACGGTATAGGCCACTTTGTCATTGGTTTTGCAAAAGTCAAGATTGGTAGCTTTTTCGTTCAGGCGGGATATGTTCGTAATTTTTTTCTGTCCGAAGTCATATTCCACCCAATAGCTGTTCTGTTGAAATACTATGACTTTACGCTCTGACCAAGGCAATGAAGCCGACATCAGGCTGCGAAGCGGTTTTAGTTCGTGTGACAGCTGATAGGGCTTCTCTCCTTTTTCAATGGCCTGATTTATCTCTTCCAGTGTGACAAGTATGCTTTCCTTGCCATCTTTCAACTGAATGCTGCGGATGTTTTCCACATCCGCACGTACACATACATCTCCCCACCATTGCAGTCCCGGAATGTTTTCAGGGACTAAGTTGAAATAATTGTTTCCGCCCGGAATCACATCTTCCAGTGTATAGGTTTTCTTTTCCTGGGCAAAAGTGGCGAGAGTGGTCATACAGCACAAAAAGAATAAAAAGTATATACGTTTCATGTTCTGTCTATTTTTAATCTTGTGAGTTACCTTCCTCCTCGCTGCGGCGTCTGTGCATGTAGCGTGGGGCAGGAGCCGCTTTCGGGCGTCCGTCGTCTGTAGAAGGACGCGGAGTACGTGGCTTCGAATCTTCCTTATATTTGAATTCTTTACGGCGTTCACGAGTAAATTCTTTTCCGTCGCCTGCTTTGCGTCCGCGGAATGTTTCTTTGCGGTCAGCATCTTTACGGAATCCTTCTTTACGGTCGCTGCGGAAACCTTCTTTCCGTTCTCCACGACCTCCGTCTTTGCGCTCCTTACGGCCATATTCCACTTTTTCTCCCTGACGACGTGGACGTGCCGGTCTTTCTTCACGTTTCGGCTTAAACTCCTTGTCACTGTTGTCGGAACGGAATTCCTTGTACTTCCCGTCAAACAACTGATATTTGCGGAACTGACATTCCAATGCTCCATTAAACAAAGGCACTTTTATAGAAGCCTTCAGTCCGATCTGGTCAAAGCATTCGTCACGGTAGCTCAGAATCCAGGCGTCGTTTCCGGGGAATGCATGCTTCAAGCGTTCACCAATCATCTGGTAAAGTCCCAGCAAATCTTCTGACGAGATACGCTCTCCGTAAGGAGGGTTGGTGATGATAATACTTTTCTGTGCAGGCTGCTCAAACTGCTGGAATGGCTGGATTTTCAGGATGACATCCTTGCTTACTCCTGCAGCTTTCACGTTATGCTGAGCAATTTCGTTTGCTTTCGGATTGTTGTCGTATCCATAAATCTTATGAGTAAACTCACGCTCCTGTGAGTCATCGTTGTAGATAGCATCAAACAAATCCTGGTCAAAGTCTTTCCATTTCTCGAATCCGAATTCTTTACGGAATACACCCGGAGCGATATTGCGTGCAATCAAAGCGGCTTCGATAGGTATAGTTCCTGAACCACACATCGGGTCTATCAGGTCACATTCACCTCTCCAGCCTGTCATCAGAATCATACCGGCTGCTAATACCTCGTTCAACGGTGCTTCCACCTGTTCCTGACGGTATCCTCTACGGTGAAGTGATTCACCTGAACTATCCAAGGCAAGTGTACACTCTTCCTCTGCAATATGGATGTGAATAGCCAAATCCGGGTTACTGATACGTACGGAAGGACGGTTGCCTGTCTTTTCGCGGAAATAGTCGACTACCGCATCTTTCACTTTGTATGCCACGAATTTAGAATGACGGAATTCATTAGAGAACACTACGGCATCTACCGAGAAACTACTCATGTTGTCTAGATAGTTTTCCCATGCGATACTCTTTACGGCCTCATACACTTCGTCGGCAGTCTTCGCAGTAAAATGTTTGATAGGTTTTAAGATACGGATGGCAGTACGAAGGCAGAAATTAGCCTTATACATCATGGCTTTGTCTCCGGTGAAAGAAACCATACGTCGTCCGATTTCAATGTTGCTGGCTCCTAATTCCGTGAGTTCCTGTGCCAGAACTTCTTCCAGTCCCTGGAAGGTCTTGGCGATAAGCTCGAATTCTTGATTCATCTTGATAAAATTACGTAATTTCAATTGATTGGGCAAAAATACGAAATTTCAGGTTGCTAGTCAACTGTGTATAAAGAAAAGATGGCTTATGAAATTATTTTCTCATAAGCCATCTTTATTTATCGGAACCTCTTAAATGTTACCAGCCCGGGTTGTTAGGAGCTAAGTTAGGATTGATAGAAATTTCATTGATAGGAATGGATAATAAGTAATGTTTAGGTTCTTCAAATACAGCCTGCGTTTTTACTCTTTTTCCATAAATATCCAATGCTCCTTCTGTGGTAAGGCCAAGTTCTTCTTTCATATCGTTTATTTGTTCTGTAGTATACAAACTAGCATCAGGAATAATACCAGCTCTTACTACTACACTAGCATCCAGTCGTTTACCACAAGCCCATCTTCTTAGGTCATCGTATCTATAACCTTCACCGAATAATTCAATACGGCGCTCTCTTCTGATTTCACGAATTAAATTAGCATTGCTACCCTTGATGTTTGGATATTCTTTTTCCAGTTTTGGATCAGCTACTGGGTTAACGGTCAATGGATGATTGAAACCAACGCGCTTTCTAAGTTCATTGATTGTTCTTCCAAGTTCTGTATTATCCAGTACTCCTAATTCTGCTCCGGCTTCAGCACGGATTAAAAGAATTTCTCCGTATCTGAAAATGGGAGCGTCAATGCTACCTTTATGGTGGTCTGAAGAAAACTCAGATGTTTTATAGAATTTTGCAATAGCATAACCTGTAGAAGAAGAACCATCCGCACCAGTTGCTACGATATTGGCAATATTAGCTGCTTTACCATGCAAATAGTATGTATACTCTCCATCTTTCGGGGTAGCTATGGTTTGCAATAATCTAGGATCTCTGTTTTCCAGTTCCGCAATAATTCCTGTGTGTGTAGTATGTCCTTCACATCCACATAATGAGATAGGTTTTCCTGTTGTTGCACATAAGTAATCTTCTACTGCATCTCGGCTTGCACCGATAGGAGTTTCACCTACTCCAATTTGTCTGGTAACATTATTACCTTTACCTAAAGACGGATCATATTCTTTAGCTAAAATAACCTCTGAATTATTATTATAGTTTTCTTGTGTAAATAATTCATGATATGCAGTTTTAGGTGAGCTTCCTTTAAATATGGAGTAGCCATATTCTTCTTTCATTAATTCGCCTGCAGCATCATACGCTTCCTGCAAGAATTTTACGTCGCCTTCTATGTTATGGTATCTTCTCCAGGTACCTTCAAATAAGCACATTCTTGCTTTTAATGCAATAGCTGCGTCTTTTGAAACTCGGCTTACTCCCACTTTAGATTTAGGAGAAAGCAGATTGATGGCCTTTTCAATATTTAAAAGTAAGCTGTCAGCTACAAGTGTTCTTGAATCACGTCCTTTATACATTTCCTCATCACCAGGGTTCAAGACTGTGGTATACCAAGGAACATCACCATATACACTTAACTTATTAAAGTAATCTAAGCATTTAAAGAAGTAGATTTCTCCTGCGTATTGATTCTTTTCAGCCTGAGTTGCTGGAGATGATTGATAGTTGGTCAAGAAATCAGTGCATGCACGCATATTTTCCTATTGCCACTCTGTATCTTTAGCTTCTGTAGGAGCTACATGCAAGCCAAAACTTTTTACGTTATATTCCCATGTAAAAATGTTGTCTGACTCAAATTCTTTTTCCAGCATTCCAAAACTATATGATAAGGGATCACCATGACCTTTTATCAGTTTTGGGTAGAAGTTGTTACAGTATTGCTGGAGGGCAGTACCAGTCGCAGTAGTAAAGAACTGATCTTTTGTTACTGAGTCTAACGGCTCCCTGTCAAGGTAGTCACAACTTTGAAAGCTAAGTGCCAACAATGTGGCATATAATATAGTTTTTTTCATAATACAATAAGCAAATTTAGAATGTAACATTAATACCAAATGAATAAGATCGGCAGAATGGATATTTCGTCATTCTTTCTTCCAAGCTACCATCATCTTTTGTATCTCCTGTAGAGTCTGGATCCAAGTATTTATATAAGCCGGTAGCTTCCCATAAGTTTTGTCCACTTGCAAAGACTTTCAATTGTGAGATACCTAATTTAGATACCCATGATGTCGGTAAAGTATAACCGATTGTCAAATCTTTCAAGCGGATATAAGATGCGTCTTGCAGGTATTTTGTTTGAATCTGACGGCTTCTCGTTGTATTTGTGGGTACTGGGAAATAGGCATTAGGATTGGTTTCACTCCATACGTCATTTATATGGGTTTCATTTAATGCACTCCACCATTGACCTGTGTATCCCCAGAAGACTGTATTGTTATCTCCTAACCATAAGTCTCTTTTCATTACACCTTCAAATAAAGCTCGGACATCAAATCCTTTCCAATTTAATCCTAAATTGATATTGAAGCGGTATCTCGGTGTTTGATTACCGATAATCTTTTTATCACCATGGTCATTCAGCTGATTTTTTCCGTAAGTAATGACACCGTCACCATCCAAATCTGCATATTTTATGTCACCAGGAATCCAGGTACCACTGATTTGTTTCTGACGTACTTTCATTGCTTCGGCTTCTGCGTCATCTTTAATGAATCCTTCTGTTACGTATCCCCAGATGTCTCCCAAACGTTGACCTTCATAATAGTCACCAAGATATCCGGTTGGGTTATCATATTTAGTGATAGTTGAATAACTGTCTGAAATGCCAATGCCGATATTATAATTTAAAGTAGAACCGGCTACATTGTTGATATTATCATTCCAGTTAAGTGTCAACTCCCAACCGTTTGTCCGCATATTGGCTAAGTTTTCTTTACCTCCTGTAGATCCCATAGTAGCAGGGTAGGCCTTAGATACGACCATATCATTTGTATAACGTAAGAAATAATCAAATGAAGCAGTCAGTCTGTTGTTTAATAATCCTAAGTCTATACCAAAGTTTGCGGTAGTAACTTTTTCCCATGTTACGTTGTTGTATGCCAGTGAAGCAGGAGTAATACCGTTGGCAAGTTTGCCGCCAATCAAATAATTTAGCTGTTCGAATCCCATCAAGCTTAAGAAGTCAAAGTTGCTGTTTGTTACCTGATTTCCTAAGCTACCTAAAGATGCGCGTAGCTTCACATTGTCGAAAATCTTTTTAGCTGGTTCAAAGAACTTTTCTTCTGAAAGTCTCCATCCCAAAGAAGCAGAAGGGAAGAATCCCCAGCGGCTATCTGATGCATATTTTGAAGAACCGTCATAACGTCCGTTTACTTCTACCAGATATTTCCCAGCATAGTCATAGTTTAATCGGAAGAAAGCACCTTGAACTGCCCAAATGGTAGCTTCTTCTTCTAGTTTCTGTTTGGTGTTTGCCCAGTCAATAATAGGAGCATCATTCAGGTATAAGTCTGTAACATAGCCATAAAAATTGCTGGTTTTTTTACTTTCCTGGTTGTATCCTACCATGGCAGTAAAAGAATGAGATTTAGGCAATTCAAACTTATATTCAGCCCAAAGATTCAATGCCTGATAAGTGTCATCATATTTTCTTAATGAAACTCCGTTGGGTTCTCCTTTGGCAATCTGTGATCCATCTGGTTGTTTCTGGTAAATCGTTTTATTATGAGCGCGTTCATCTCTGAACAGCCGGTTCCCAGTATAATCTCCTTTAATGGATAATCCTTTTAATGGAGTTAAATTGAACGATCCTGTATACCATATATCGTCATATACATTCTTTTTGCGTCCGGCTTGTGCCAGCATTCCTGCAATATTAAAGTTGAAGTTTGAGCCTGCTACAGCAGCAAAGTCTCCATCTGGCAAGTATACAGGGATGAAGGGGAATGCACGGTAAACTTCATAATAAGGATCCTCACTTGTATAATGGTTTGAGTTTGGTTCATTCACTTCACTTCTATTATATTTTGTTCTAAATCCAATTTCTAACCAGTCTGTTACTTTTGAAGTGAAATTAAATGACATATTGATACGTTTATATGTATCTGTACCAAAAGCCAGTAAGCCGTCTTGCCCTTTGTATCCTAAAGAAGCATAGTATGCGGTTTTTTCGCTACCACCTCTTAAGCTCGCATTATGTTGTTGCATAAAGGCTGCGTTCTTATAGAAGATATCCATCCAGTCTGTATTTCCGGCGTAGGCCCATTCTCCGTTTGCTGTAAATTTATTTCCTTGTGTATTTTCCCATGCTGTGGGGCGAGTAGGGTCTTTCATATAGGCATCTACAGCTGCGATTAGTTCGTCGCTCCAGTATTGGGTTCCACTGGTATTCTTAGATTCATTATTCATCGCTCTTAGCCATTGATCTGCCGGTAAGCTATGGGGTAATCTGGATGGTGTAGACCATGAAAAATTATTATTGTAGTTAAAAGTGATTTTCTCTCCTGTTTTTCCTTTTTTGGTTGTAATTAACACAACTCCAAATGCTGCTCTGGCACCATATACAGCTGCTGAAGAAGCATCCTTTAAAACAGAAATGCTTTCAATGTCTTGAGGGTTGATTAATGAGATATCATTTGTTTCTACACCATCCACAAGCACGAGAGCAGAACCTCCGTTTAAGGATGTTAATCCACGCACGTTAATGCTAGTTTCTGCATTTGGATTACCATTGGCAAATGAAATGTTTAAGTTTGGGATAACGCCTTGTAAACCTTGAGCTAGATTAGCTATAGGTCTGTCTTCCAGTACATCACTTTCAGCCATTGCTACAGAACCAGTTAGGTTTACTTTTTTTTGGGTTCCGTACCCTACTACTACAACTTCTTCCAATGTTTTTGTATCGTCTTCTAGTACGACTGAAATTGGAGTTCCTTTCCATATGACTTCTTTTGTTAAGTAACCCACAAAAGAAACTTGAATTACAGCTCCTTTTTCTACATTTGGAAGCTCAAAATTTCCATCAAAATCTGTGATGGTACCAATTGTTGTACCCTTGACCAATACAGATGCACCAATAACACTTTCACCGGACGCATCTTTTACAACTCCTGAGCACGTCGATTTTTGTTGTACAATGTTAGAATTGATAATTACGGATGGTTGCTCTGCATACAGCAGTTGTGTGGTTCCACCTACAGTTAGTAGTAACGCACCTAGTAATTTCAGATTACTCATAGTTCTTAAAATTAAGGTATATAGAATTTATTGATTATTTTCAATAGATTCAGTATTAGATTGGTTAATTAAATTGCACATATTTCTATATTTTGTATAGGAATATATTTTTTCGAATTCAAAAATAAATATATATTTTTAAATATCCAAAATTTTACCCACTATATATTAAAAGAAATTGTTCGTTTTTTCTATTTCTAGTATGAATATTAATGATTAATAAATGTGGAGGAGTTATTCTATTTTTTGAACGTTTCAGATATTCTTAAGTATGGGGAAATAATTTCTTTTTATAGCATATATCTTTTTCAGGTAGATCTGTCATTAGTATATTAAGCTGTCATTTTTCCATTATTAAAGAGGTTAATATATATCTAACATCATTAGTGTCCACTAAAAAATTATAGAAGTTCTTTGAAATTATTGAAATTCAATTTGTTACAGGAGATTTTGGGGAGAACGGATTTGAATTTACTTTTGTGGTAATTTTCAGACC
>OGDJ01000739.1_pt1 | contig 16676 bp, 10 predicted proteins | sample 1570401 | NCBI WGS metagenome assembly OGDJ01 (sample SAMEA2582185, study PRJEB24529) | metagenome | biome: Human gut stool | place: China | collected 2011
AATTTGCTGGCTTACGGCATGTTGCCTGAGTCGCGGCTCATTGATCAAGAAAAAATGCAAAAGACTTTGGTGCGTGCGGCTCAAAATTGGAATTGGTCCGGAGGATCCTGGAGTTGGAATTACCCCACACTGGCAATGAATGCTACTCGCTTGTTGCAGCCTGAGGTTGCTTTGCGTGCCATAACTATGGATAACCGGGAGGATTTGCTTTTGCCTAGTGGTAACAATTATCGTTCGACTCGTCTTCGTTCTTATTTGCCTGGTAATGGAGGGCTGTTATTAGCTGTCTCTATGATGTGTGCCGGGTGGGACGGTTGCTCGGTCAGTAATCCGGGATTTCCCAAAGATGGTAAATGGAATGTGCGTTGGGAGGGATTACATCCTATGCCATAGGATATAAGGAAGTCGTAAAAATGAATATCTATTTACAGTGTAAAAAAATTAGATAATGAGAATATTATTATGTTGTTCTTTATTAGTGATGTTCGTTGCTTGTACTCATCCCGTACAGCAAGTTCCGATAGACCGTAAAGCGTTAGTGAGCCGGAATAATCCCCAATTTTCAGCTTTCGATTCGTTGGCTTCGCTTTCTGTAGGGAATGGTGAATTTGCATTTACGGTAGATGTTACAGGGTTGCAAACTTTTCCTGATGCTTATAAAAAAGGTGTCCCTCTGGGTACGCAAAGTCAATGGGGATGGCATAGTTTTGCTAATATGGACGGTTATAGACACGAAGAAACATTGAGTGAATATGATTTTGGACGAGGACATAAAGAATTGTATGCCGTTCAATCTCAAGAAGATAAAAGACAAAAGAATGCATCTGATTGGTTTCGTGCCAATCCACATCGGTTACATTTAGGAGTGATCGGGTTTGAATGGGGGGATGAGGCTGCTATTTCCGATGTTACCAGAATCAGCCAGACTCTGAATTTATGGGAAGGTGAGATACTCAGTCGGTTTACTTGGAAAGGTAATGACTTTGATGTACGGACGGTTTGCCATCCGGCACAGGATATGATTTCAGCCCACATAGACAGTCACTTGCATACAGGGATAAAATTACATTTTCCTTATCCTACAGGTATTCATACCGATAATGCATGTGATTGGGATGCCAATGATAAACACTCTACCGAGGTTCTTAAACAGGACACGCAAAGTGCTGTGTTAAAACGTACGTTGGATTCTACGGTATATTATGTAGAATTAAAATGGGAAGGCAAGGCATTATTGAAAGAAAAAGAGAAAAATTATTTTGTACTGCTTCCACAAGAAGATACTTTTTCGTTTTCATGTGCTTTTACTGTTAATGAGCCAGACCAGCTTGCTGCCCTCCCTAATTTCTCGGAAGTTGAAAGCTTGGCTAAGAATCATTGGGCGAGTTTCTGGGAAAAAGGTGCTGCGGTAGATTTTTCTCATTGCACGGATCCGCGTGCTAAAGAATTGGAACGTCGGGTAGTGCTTAGTCAATATTTGCTTGCTATTCAATGTGCGGGCAGTACTCCTCCACAAGAGACGGGGCTAACTTACAATTCGTGGTTTGGAAAATATCATCTTGAAATGATCTGGTGGCATCAGGCATGGCAACCGCTTTGGGGACATCCTGAATTACTCAGTCATACTTTAGAATGGTATAAAACGGTAGAACCTATAGCAAGGGAAGTGGCTCGTCGGCAAGGCTTTGATGGAATCCGATGGATGAAAATGACTGATCCTAGTGGTGTGGAGGCACCTTCCAGTGTAGGCAGTTTTTTGATTTGGCAACAACCGCATTTTATTTATCTGGCAGAACTTCTTTATCGCTCTAATCCAGACAAAGAAGTGATAGAGAAATATAACCATTTGGTTCAAGAAACAGCCAAGTTCATGTATTCTTTTGCCACATACGATGAATTGGGAGTGCGGTTTATTTTAAAGGGAGCGATTCCGGCTCAGGAAACATTGAATGCGAGTACTACTATAAATCCTCCTTTTGAACTTTCTTATTGGCATTTTGCCATGCAGATAGCGCAGATATGGCGTGAGCGTGCAGGTGAAAAACGTAATTTGGAATGGGATGAGTTAATAGACAAGCTTTCTCCACTGGCTTATAATGAGGATGGGTTGTATCTGGCAGCGGAAAATGCAATAGATACTTATAAGGATATCCGTTTTACCAGTGACCACATGGCAGTGTTAGGTGCCGTAGGCATCTTGCCTATGAATAAATTAATCCGTGAAGATTACATGAAGAATACACTTCAGTGGATCTGGGATAATTGGAATTGGGGAAAGACTTGGGGTTGGGATTATCCTATGACAGCGATGAATGCTACTCGATTGGGTGAGCCGGAAAAAGCAGTGGAGGCATTGCTTATGAATAAACGTACCAATACATATTTGCCGAACGGACATAATTATCAAGATCCCCGTTTGCGTATTTATTTACCGGGTAATGGTGGTTTGTTAACTGCCATTGCATTAATGTGCGCCGGTTGGGACGGCTGTGAAGTAGAAAATCCTGGTTTCCCGAAAGATGGAAAATGGAATGTAATGTGGGAAGGATTGTCGCCTATGCCTTAAATTGATTTGATAAGGTGGCGTATTATTTTTATGTGCTAATGTATCAATTGGCTGTGTCATGTTTTACATAGCTATTGATATATTGGCACATTGTTTTTATAGCTGTAGGTGTGGCAGCTGTTTATTGGAACTTTTGCATTCTTCGACATAAAAACATTGCAAATACGATAAATAATACAGGCTTTATGGACGAATTTCCATATTATTGTATCTTATTCTATGGAATCCAATCCTATTTCGTCTTATTTTTGCAATATTGAAAATAAAAACTATGAAATACAAAAAACTCATTTCTTTTCTAGCTTTCTTTTTAGCAGTATTGTCTGTATATGGACAGAACCCTTTTGTCTTGAAATCAGGCGAACCGGTGACTGTTGCCTGTGGCAATTCAGAGGAAGAAGTTGTACATACAGCTTTGAATTTGCTCAATCGTGATGTAGAGTCTGTTTTTTCTACCCGCATAATCGTTACTCCGGAAAGTAAAAAAGGAATGATTATAGTCGGAACCATCGGACAAAGTGATTTGATCGATAAGGCAGGTGTTGATTTATCTCCTATAAAAAATAAAAAAGAAGCTTTTCTGCTGGCTGTTTCTTCCACTGGTAAATTAGTTATAGCCGGCAGTGACAAGCGTGGTACTGCATACGGCGTCATGGAACTTTCACGGTTGATAGGCGTTTCTCCATGGGAGTGGTGGGCAGATGCGACCCCTGCAAAGAAAGAGATTTTTCAACTACCGGCTTCTTATCGGAATATGCAGTCTCCTTCCGTAGAATATCGGGGGATTTTTATCAACGATGAGGACTGGGGGCTTACCCCTTGGAGCTGGCAGACATACGAGCCAAGTGATGTGAAAGGACAAATCGGTCCGAAAACACATGAGCGGATTTTTGAGTTATTGCTTCGTCTGCGTGCCAATACCTTCTGGCCGGCTATGCATGGCTGTTCTGTACCTTTTTATTTTACACCGGGCAACAAAGAAGTGGCTGATAAGTTTGGTATTTTCATTGGAACTTCTCATTGTGAACCGATGATGCGGAATACCAATGGTGAGTGGAAACGGGATGGAGTGGGAGAGTATGACTATGTTCACAACAGTGCTCATGTCTTGTCCTTTTGGGAACAACGTGTAAAGGAGGTTGCAGGGTTGGATAATCTGTATACTTTAGGTATGCGTGGCGTGCACGACGGTGCGATGAATGGTGCTAAGACCATAGAAGAACAAAAAGCTGTTTTGACCAAGGTCTTGAAGGATCAGCGCGATTTGTTGACTAAATATGTAAATAAGGATGTGACCCAAGTGCCTCAAGTCTTTATTCCTTATAAGGAAGTGTTGGATGTGTACCATGCCGGGCTGCAAGTGCCCGATGAAGTGACGCTAATGTGGTGTGATGACAATTATGGTTATATCCGTCATTTCCCTACAGCAGAAGAACGTGCCCGTAAGGGAGGAAACGGGGTATATTATCATATATCTTATTGGGGGCGTCCGCATGATTATCTTTGGTTGGGGACTGTCCATCCTTCCTTGGTATACCAGCAAATGTCTTTGGCATACGAGCGGGGTATACAGAAAATGTGGATATTGAATGTCGGAGATATTAAACCGGCTGAATATCAGGTAGAACTTTTCCTGGATATGGCATGGAACTTGGAAGCGGTGAAGCAGCAGGGAGTTGCTGCTCATCAACGTCATTTCCTGGAGCGTGAGTTTGGAAAAAATAGGGCTGACCGGTTACAGCCTGTCATGCAGGAAGCTTATCGTTTGGCTTATATCCGTAAGCCGGAATTTATGGGGAATACCCGCACGGAAGAGAAGGATCCTAAGTTTAAAGTGATCAGTGATTTGCCTTGGAGTGAGCAGGAAATCAATGAACGTCTGGCAGCATATAGACAATTGTCAGATAAGGTGGAGCAGGAATGGCATGCACTTCCTGCACAGAAAAAAGAAACTTATTTTCAGTTGGTGAAGTATCCTGTCCAGGCGGCTGCTCAGATGAATAACAAACTGCTGACAGCCCAGTTGGCGCGTCATGGAAAGGCTGATTGGGCGGATAGTGACAGGGCGTATGACAGTATAGTTTCATTGACAAAACGCTATAACACAACAAAATGGAACCGTATGATGGATTTCCAACCACGCAGACTTCCGGTTTTCAACCGGGTGGAAAGAAAGGCACTATCGTCCGGGTTGCCTGAAAAACGTCAGGCTGTCTATACATGGAATGGCGCTGATTGCGCTGAAGGGGTATCGGCAATTTGTGAAGGGCTAGGCTATGAAGGGAAGGCGGTGGCGGTGTCAAAGAATAAAGAACTGACTTTTGAATTTACTGCATGGGAAACGGATTCTGTAGAGGTGGAAGTACGATTGTTGCCTAATCATCCGGTGGAAGGAGAACGGTTGCGTTTTACCATTTCATTGGATGGAAGTGCCACGGAGGCTGTTTCGTATGAAACCAAAGGACGCAGTGAAGAATGGAAGGAGAATGTTTTGTGTAATCAGGCTGTCCGACGGATGGTTCTTCCTGTTGCACGGAAAGCTTCCCATCGTTTAATTTTTACCGCATTGGATGAAGGTGTGGTATTGGATCAGATATACCTTTATATGCCTCGGATAAAATAGGGTGAACAAAGATATTCAGGATATTTGTGCATACAGAAATTACAATGAAAAACAACTGATAAAATGAAGAAGACTTTTTTAAAATCCTTGGCTGGTATTGCGGCCGTAGCTTTTGCCGTATCATGTACGGCACCGGCTCCAAAGTATAAAACGGTGGTTGTCGATGCTCCTTTTGCTATGGAACCCATCAAAGAATGTGTTTTTCCCGAACAAGATTTTTCCATTGTGGATTATGGTGCGGTGAAAGGTGGGGAAACAGTGAATACGGAGGCCATCGCCAAAGCCATCGCAGCTTGTAATAAGGCCGGAGGAGGTCGTGTGGTTATTCCTGAAGGGGAATGGCTGACAGGACCTGTTCATTTTAAAAGTAATGTAAATCTTCATTTGGAAGAAAATGCCATATTACGCTTTACAGATAATCCCTCTGATTATCTGCCTGCTGTGATGACTTCATGGGAAGGTATGGAATGTTATAACTATTCTCCGTTGCTGTATGCTATGGATTGTGAGAATATTGCTATTACCGGAAAAGGGACACTGGCTCCTATCATGGATACTTGGAAAATCTGGTTCAAACGTCCTAAACCTCACATGGATGCTTTGAAAGAGTTATATACGATGGCTTCTACCGATGTACCTGTAGAACAGCGTCAGATGGCAAAAGGAGAAAACCATCTTCGTCCTCATCTGATTCATTTCAACCGGTGTAAAAATGTGCTTCTGGATGAATTCAAGATTCGCCAGAGTCCTTTCTGGACGATACATCTTTATATGTGTGATGGTGGTATCGTACGTAATCTGGATGTAAAGGCTCATGGCCATAATAATGATGGAATTGACTTGGAAATGAGCCGTAACTTCCTGATAGAGAACTGTGTATTCGATCAGGGGGATGATGCTGTGGTTATAAAGGCAGGGCGTAACCAGGATGCATGGCGTCTGAATACTCCTTGTGAGAATATTGTGATACGCCATTGTAATATCTTGAAAGGACATACGTTACTGGGAATCGGTAGTGAAATGTCTGGTGGTGTACGGAATGTGTACATGCACAATTGTACGGCTCCCGATTCTGTATTCCGTCTTTTCTTTGCCAAAACCAATCATCGTCGTGGTGGATTTATTGAAAATATCTGGATGAAAAATGTGAAGGCGGGAAAGATGCAACGTGTACTCGAAGTGGATACGGATGTGCTTTACCAGTGGCGTGATTTGGTACCTACCTATCAGGATAGCATTACATTCATCAACGGACTTTATATGGATAGTGTGACTTGCGACCGTACCGAGGCTGTTTATGATTTGAAAGGCGATGCCCGTCTTCCTATCAAGAATGTGGAAATAAGGAATGTGACTGTGGGGGAAGTGACAAAGTTTGTGAAGAATGTGGTAAATGCGGAGAATGTGGTGGAGGAAAATATAATTTACAAGGAGAAACAAGATAAACAATGAAAACACAAAAAAAACTATGGAGTGCTTTAGCAGCTCTGTGTGTGGCAACCGGTACGGTTGCCCAACCGGCCTACAATTATTCCAAACTGCAAAAAGAGCAGTTGGGGCGTGGCGTTGTGGCCATTCGTGAAAATCCATCGGACGTAGTGGTGTCGTGGCGTTACCTGTCTTCCGATCCGATCAATACTTCTTTCAATGTATATAGAAATGGAGAGAAAATAGCGGAAGTCCCCCATTCTACAGGTACTTTTTACCGGGATACTTACTCAGGTAATGAAAAAGCGGTATATACTGTAAAACCGGTGATAAATGGGGTTGAAACAGGTAAGTTGAATGGAAATTATACTTTGCCGGCTAATGCTCCGTCAGGTTATATCGATATTCCTCTGGACAGACCGGCGGAAGGTGTGACTCCTTCGGGACAAAAATACACCTATAGTCCTAATGACGCATCTATAGGTGATGTGGACGGCGACGGTGAATATGAAATTATCTTGAAGTGGGACCCCTCCAATGCACATGATAATGCACATGACGGTTACACCGGAAATGTTTATTTTGACTGTTATCGTCTGACCGGAGAAAAACTATGGCGTATTGACCTAGGGCATAATGTCCGTGCCGGAGCACATTATACCCAGTTTATGGTGTTTGATTTGGATGGAGATGGTAAAGCAGAAGTAGTCATGAAGACTTCTGATGGAACAAAGGATGGAAAAGGAAAGATAATAGGTGATGCCAAGGCTGATTACCGTGAACCGGGTATCACAGACGGAAATTCCCACGGGAATACACCTCGTAACCAAGGACGTATCCTGACCGGTAACGAATACTTAACCGTATTCAACGGACTGACAGGAGAAGCGATGAAAACAATTGATTATGTTCCGGCTCGTGGTAAGCTGACCGACTGGGGAGACAACCGTGCCAACCGCAGTGACCGTTTCCTGGCTTGTGTAGCTTATCTGGATGGAGTACATCCCAGTGTGGTGATGTGCCGTGGATATTATACCCGCACTGTGCTGGCGGCATTCGATTGGGATGGCAAGAACTTGAAACAGCACTGGGTGTTCGACAGCAATAATCCGGGGTGTGAAGACTATGCCGGGCAGGGTAACCATAATCTTCGTGTAGGCGATGTGGACGGTGACGGATGTGATGAAATAATGTATGGTTCTTGTGCCATTGATCATGATGGAAAAGGATTGTATTCTACCCGTATGGGGCATGGAGACGCTATGCATCTGACACAATTTGCTCCCGGATTAAAAGGCTTGCAGGTTTGGGATTGTCATGAAAATAAGAAAGATGGTTCCACTTTCCGTAATGCGGCTACGGGTGAAGTGCTGTTTCAGGTGAAAAGTAGTATAGATGTAGGCCGGTGTATGGCTGCTGATGTTGATCCGCGCAATCCGGGAGTGGAGATGTGGTCATCCGATTCAAAAGGAGTACGTAATATAAAAGGTGAAGTGATTCGTCCTGACCTCAAGAGCTTTTCAGTCAATATGGCTGTATGGTGGGATGGAGATTTGCTTCGTGAGTTGCTGGATAAAAACAGGATAACCAAGTATGATTGGGAAGACGATGTATGTCGTCCGTTAATGATATTTGATGGAACGGATTCAAATAATGGTACGAAGTCCCATCCTTGTTTGCAGGGAGATATAATAGGTGATTGGCGTGAGGAGGTGCTGCTCCGTACGGAAGATAATTCGGCACTTCGTCTGTATGTGTCGCGGATACCGACTGAATACCGTTTTCATACTTTCTTGGAAGATCCGGTGTATCGTATCAGTATCGCTACTCAAAATGTGGCATACAACCAGCCTACCCAGCCTGGTTTTTATTTCGGACCGGATTTGAAAGAGGGGATATTTAGAGGTTATGAATTTAAAAATGAATAAAGACTATATACCATGAATCTGAAAACATTAAGCATGATGGGCGCTCTGTTGCTGCTGGCTGGAACGGGTGCGAATGCGCAAAAGAAGAAAGAAGTACTGAATGATTCGAATACGCCGTTACATTTGTTGCAACCTGCATACAAAGTGCCTTACGGTATGCTCACTACAGAGGAGATAAAGGCCGATATGGATCGTGTCCTTCGTTATTTGGAAAAGAATACTCCGACTCGTGTCGTTGATAAGAATACAGGTAAGGTTATTACGGATTATGCCAATATGACGGCTGATGCACAGCTGGAACGAGGTGCTTTCCGTCTGGCAAGTTATGAATGGGGGGTGACTTATTCAGCTATGTTGGCTGCTGCTGAGGCTACGGGGGATCAGGCTTATTATAAATATGTAACAGATCGTTTTCAGTTTCTGGCCGAGGTTGCTCCGCACTTCCGTAAGGTATTGGAAAAGTATGGAACTGTAGATCCGCAGATGAAACAAATTCTGACTCCTCATGCATTGGATGATGCCGGGGCGGTGTGTGCGGCTATGGTCAAGGTGCAGATGAAGGAAAATTCACCGGAACTTAAGCCGTTGATTGATAATTATATGGATTTTATTGTGAATAAGGAGTATCGTCTTGCTGATGGAACATTTGCCCGTACCCGTCCACAACATAATACGCTGTGGTTGGACGATATGTTTATGGGTATTCCGCCGGTAGCTTGGTATTCATGTATTGCCGGTGATAAAAAGCAAATGTATTTGAGCGAAGCTGTACGTCAGATATTTCAATTTGCAGACCGTATGTGGGTACCCGGGAAAAACCTTTTCCGTCATGGATGGGTGGAAGGTATGCAGGATCATCCTGCTTTCCATTGGGGACGTGCCAATGGTTGGGCGTTGTTGACTATGTGTGAGGTCTTGGATGTGTTGCCGGAGGATTATCCTCAGCGCGATAAAATACTGGAGCTGTTCCGTGCTCATGTACGTGGTCTTGCTGCCTGCCAGAGTGGTGAAGGTTTCTGGCATCAGTTGCTGGATCGTAACGATTCTTATCTGGAAACCTCGGCCACGGCTATTTATGTATATTGCTTTGCCCATGCTATCAATAAAGGATGGATTGATGCTATGGCATACGGTCCGGTGGCACAGTTGGGATGGCATGCCGTTACCACCCAAATCAATGCGGAAGGTCAGGTGGACGGAACTTGTGTAGGTACAGGTATGGCTTTTGATCCGGCTTTTTATTATTATCGTCCGGTCAATGTGTATGCTGCCCACGGCTATGGACCGGTACTTTGGGCGGGTGCTGAGATGATTAATTTGCTGAACAAGCAGCATCCTAAAATGAATGATAGTGCCGTGCAATATTACCGTACGGAACAAAAGACTTCCGAACCAATTTTCCATGTAATGGATGGAGAAACTAAATAAGTAAAAACAAGGACTTTATAAAAAGGAGGAAAATACCATGAAACGTGAAGCTTTTAAAATGTTCTTGAAGCCGGGCTTCGAGAAAGAGTATGAGAAGAGACATGCAGCCATTTGGCCGGAATTAAAAAAAATGTTGTCCGATGGAGGAGTATATGATTACTCCATTTATTGGGACAAGGATACAAATATTCTGTTTGCTTGTCAGAAAACTAAAGGAGAGGAGTCTTCGCAAGATATGGGAGCCAATCCTATCGTGCAGAAATGGTGGGACTATATGGCGGATATCATGGAAGTGAATCCGGATAACTCTCCGGTTACTATTCCGCTGCCCGAGGTCTTCCATATGGATTAAAATAAAAAAGAGTGTATCGATTCATTCTGATACACTCTTTTTTTATACCTTTGCAAGACAAAAACACTGTGATAAATGATATGAAAAAACACATCTATGCTCTATGGGCATTCTTTATTCTTTTCAGTCAGAGTATTGCCGCATCAGTCGAGGTGCGTTCTACTCATATGACTACGGGAGATGGGGTCGCCAATAACTCAATTCGGTATATATATCAGGATAGCAAAGGTTTTATTTGGATGGGAACGCTGAATGGACTTAGTCGTTATGACGGGAATTCGTTTGTGACTTATCGTCCTGAGGGTGGAAATAAAATTTCGTTGATAGACCATCGGATTCGCGATTTGGAAGAAGATAAAAATGGTTTCTTATGGATTGCGACTTCTGCCGAGTTGTTTAGTTGTTATGATCTGAAGAAAGATTGTTTTGTTGATTTTACCGGTTGTGGGGAATATGAGCAACTGTATAGTTACAAGATGACTGACCGTGAAGGTAATGTCTGGTTGTGGCAGGATGGAAACGGGTGTCGTAAAGTGACTTATATGAATGGTGAATTTACATCTGTGGTTTTCAAGAAAGAAAACAATAATCTCCCTTCTAATAATATTACTTATATATCTGAGGATGAGCAAGGAAGAATATGGATTGGTAGCCATGACGGTATAGCTCAAGTGGTAGGGGACAAGGCAGTATTGGTGGAAGAAAATCATGATGCCTTCAAGATGATGTCTTTTGGTAAAGATGTTTTTTTTCTTTCGGGAACAGGAACAATTTCGTTGAAGAGAGAAGGAGAGGATAGCCGTATTGTTACCCGTTTAGGTGAAGGTAGTAAAGTATATAGTACCATGCGCTTGCAAAACGATTGGATCGTTTTTACGGAAGATGGCAGTTATGTCTTTAATTTGAGAACTCATCAGGTGAGCCGGGATACGGAACTGAATATAGCAAGAGGACAAGTTCAGATTGACAACCGGGGGAATTTCTGGATTTATAATCATACAGGTAAGGTATGGTATGTCAACGCCAAGACCAGATTTGTCAAGTCTTTCCAACTGATTCCGGCTGATAAAGTAAATTATATAGATGAGGAACGTTACCACATCGTTCATGATTCTCGTGATATTGTTTGGATTTCCACTTATGGTAACGGTTTGTTTGCTTATGATTTGGCTACTGATGAATTGCAGCATTTCGAATCCAATATTAATGGATTCAGTCATATCACTTCAAATTTCTTGCAATATATTATGGAGGATCGAGCCGGTGGTATTTGGGTCAGTTCGGAATATACGGGTATTTCTCGTCTTTCGGTCTTGAATGAAGGAGCTGAGCGTGTTTTTCCTGAAGATGAAACTTTATCAGACCGTTCAAATACCGTGCGTATGATCAACCGTATGCCTGATGATAAGATTTGGCTGGGGACCCGTCGTGGAGGATTGTATATTTATGACCCTCATTTGAAAACGATAGAGAGCAGTCGTTATTTTGATTCTAACATTTATGCTGTTGAGGAAGGGGCTGATGGTAGTATTTGGTTGGGTAGCCGTGGAAACGGATTGAGTATTGACGGGAAATGGTACACTTATCACTCGGATGATCCTCTGTCTATTGGGAATAATAATATTTTTACTCTTTACCGGGACCGGAAGAATAGAATGTGGATAGGTACTTTTGGCGGTGGATTGAATTTGGCGGTGAAGGAAAAGGATAAGTATGTATTCAAGCGGTTTTTGAACAATTTTTATAGCCAGCGCCAGATTCGTGTGATACAGGAAGACAATAATGGATGGATATGGGTGGGCACCAGTGCCGGAGTTTACATATTTAATCCTGATTCGTTAATGAATGACCCGGATAACTATATTACTTATAATTATAATAACGGTAAGTTACGTAGTAATGAAATAAAATGTATCCATCAAGATAGTAAAGGCCGGATATGGGTAGGTACTTCAGGAAAAGGCTTCAGTATGTGTATGCCAGAAGGTGATTACAGAAACTTGACTTTTGAGCATTATGATGGAAGTGACGGGTTGGTAAATAGTATGGTGCAATCTATTGTTGAAGACAGGGAGGGTAAGCTTTGGGTTGCAACGGAATATGGTATTTCTCGTTTTGATCCGGATACACATGCCTTTGAAAATTTCTTTTTCTCGGCATATGCGTTGGGGAATGTCTATAGTGAGAACAGTGGTTGTGTGAGTAAGGATGGCAAACTGATGTTTGGTTCTAATTATGGATTGGTTGTTATCACTCCCGGCAAAATTGTGAATAATTCCACTGTAACTCCTATGGCAGCTTTTACCAATCTTCGAATTAATGGTATTGCCATGCGCCCGGGCGATGTGGATTCTCCGTTAGACCGTTCGTTGATTTATACAGATGAAATCGAGTTGAAATATTTTCAAAATTCTTTTGTCATAGATTTCTCTACATTTGATTATTCCGGAACGAATAGTACTAAATATACGTATCGGTTGGATAATTATGATAAAGAGTGGAGTATACCGTCTTCGTTGAATTTTGCAGCTTATAAGAACCTGGCACCCGGTACTTATAAATTGCGGGTGAAAGCTTGCAATGGGGTCGGTGTGTGGGGAGATAAAGAAACGGTTTTGAAGATTATTGTTGTTCCTCCTTTTTGGAAAACTACTTGGGCTTTCTTTATTTATGCTATTTTGATAGGGGTGGCGCTATATATCACTTTCAGACTGATGCGTGACTTTAATACTTTGCGTAATCGTATACAGGTGGAGAAACAGCTGACAGAGTATAAATTAGTTTTTTTCACGAATATCTCTCATGAGTTCCGTACTCCCTTGACTTTGATACAAGGAGCATTGGAAAAGATGCAGCGTGGTGGTAAAATCCCTAAAGAAATGGCTTATTCATTGAAGGTCATGGATAAAAGCACCCAGCGTATGTTGCGTCTTATCAATCAGTTGCTGGAATTCCGTAAGATGCAGAATAATAAACTGGCCCTTTCTTTGGAGGAAACGGATGTCATGGCTTTCTTGTATGAAATCTTCTTGAGTTTCAATGATGCTGCTGAGTCTAAGAATATGGATTTCAAGTTCTTGCCATCTGTAGCTTCTTATAAGATGTTTATCGATAAGGGTTATTTGGACAAAGTGACTTATAATTTGTTGTCTAATGCTTTCAAATATACACCCAGCGGTGGAAAAGTGACTTTTTCTGTGACGGTGGATGAAGCAAAGAAACAGTTGGTCATATCGGTAGCCGATTCCGGTGTAGGCATTCCTAAAGAGAAACGTAATGAGTTATTTAAGCGTTTTATGCAAAGTAGCTTTTCGGGTAGTAGTGTCGGAGTCGGCCTGCATTTGACACATGAACTGGTGTGTGTACATAAAGGTACGATAGTATATACTGAAAATGAAGGTGGTGGGTCTATATTTACGGTCAGTTTGCCTACTGATATTTCTGTTTATGAGGAAAAAGATTTTCTGATTCCCCATAATGTGTTGTTGGAAGAGGAGGAAGTACATCATGCAGCTGTTCTTGCAGAAGAAATATCGGCGCAAGAAGGGGGCGTGGAACTTCCATCTGCACCACTTAATAAGCGTAAAGTACTTATTATAGAAGATGATAACGATGTACGTGAGTTTTTGAAAGAAGAAGTGGGACAATATTTTGAAGTTGTGGCCGAGGCGGATGGTCCGTCTGGATTGGAACGTGCACGTACGTATGATGCTGATTTGATAATCTGTGATGTGCTGATGCCGGGGATGACAGGATTTGAGGTAACCCGAAAATTGAAGAATGATTTTGATACAAGTCATATACCTATTATTTTATTGACAGCTATGAGTTCTGCCGAAAGTCATTTGGAAGGCGTGGAAAGTGGTGCGGATGCATATATTACTAAGCCTTTTAGCCCGAAACTACTGTTGGCACGCGCTTTCAAACTAATAGAGCAACGTGAGAAATTACGTGAGAAATTTTCGAATGATCCGAATATGGTACGACCGGCTATTTGTACCTCTGATAAGGATAAAGAATTTGCTGACAGATTACAGATGGTTATGGATCAACAGATTGGTAATGCTCAGTTTACGATTGATGAGTTTGCTTCGATGATGGGATTGGGACGAACCGTTTTTTATCGTAAGGTACGTGGGGTGACGGGATATTCACCCAATGAATATATCCGGATTATTCGTATGAAGAAAGCGGCGGAACTGTTGTTGGAAAATCGTTATACGGTAGCCGAAGTTTCTTATAAAGTAGGTATTAATGATCCGTTCTATTTTAGTAAATGTTTTAAGCAACAATTCGGTGTGGCACCTTCTGTTTATTTACGTGGAAAGGAAGAGTCCGGGATACAGGAAACAGAAAATAAGGAATGATGAAAACAAGATTTTAAATAAGAAGGTCAATCGAGAATGATATAGAATCGGTTGACCTTTTTGTTTTAATGGACTATATATTTAGTATGGTTTGAGACTGATTTTTGTCAGTACTTTGCGACTTACAATATAGAGTATCCATGTACAAGCAGAAGCGGTGAGTAATGCTGCTATTTGTCGAGTGGTATCAGATATATCTAGAGGCAGAGACGCTCCGAGCCACCAACCTGCCAAGGCTGCGGTAACAGTAAGTAAGGCCATAATGATGCTTACTCCTAAAATGAACATTATTCTTTTCATAAATGGTTTAAGTTTGATTCAATATTAAATATAAATGCTATTTCAAGTCTGTTTGTTCATGATTATATAAAAAATCGTGGTAAAGGGGATGTAAATTAAAAAAGGAGTATTCTCTTCCCGAGAATACTCCTTTTTTATGTAGGAATGATAAATCTTACTGATTAACTCTTTTTTCCTGAATTCTAGCTTTCTTGCCAGTAAGAGCACGTAAATAGTACAATTTAGCACGACGAACAACACCACGACGCATAACTTCAATTTTAGCTAAGCGTGGGCTGTGAAGTGGGAATGTACGTTCTACACCTACACCGGATGCAATACGACGAACTGTGAAAGTTTCACGTACGCCACCGTTTTGACGTTTAATTACCAAGCCTTCGAATACTTGGATACGTTCACGGCTACCTTCCACTACTTTTACGTGTACGCGTACTGTATCACCAGCACGGAAAGTAGGGATGTCTGTACGAAGTTGTTCTTGTTCGAGTACGTTAATAATGTTCATTGTTTCCTCCTGTTTGCAGACATTCAATACCTACACCTTATAGGCAGCGGACTGTCTCAAATTAACAGTAATATATTATCACAAGTCAATGTACAATGCAAGAGGTTACACACTATATCTTGTATAGATTTATATACCCATTTGACCGCAACTATATACAAGTATATAGCTTAATCAATACGGCCTAATAGGTCATACAGATCTTGACGATCCTCTGATGATAAGCGTCTAAACCGATGAGCTAACTGCTGTTCCCTATGTTCAACTAAACTATGTGCTTCTTCTTTCCCTGCATCGGTTAGTGTTACAACAGTTGTCCTTTTATCCATCGTATCGATGGTCTTTTCTACAAATCCCAATTGTATGAGTACATCCAGTTGCTCCGATACGGTAGCTGGGCGAATCTGTAAACTATCCACTAATACACGTTGGCTCGTTCCCTTACCGATTGTATATAATTCCATGAGTATTCTATAACGTGAACCTTCACGCTTAGCCGTCACATTACGGAGGGCATTGAATAATTCAACATTTGTAATCATAATGACATCTCCTTACAACTTTGTATACTTTATGTATTCGACATAGATGCCAAAATTCCTGCATAAAGAAAAGGCAACCACAGTTGCCTTTCCTCAGTTTCACATAGTTAAGACAAATGTAATTTCCTAACTATATAAAATATATGTTATTTTAATGCACTAATATCGCCGATAATAGCCATTACGCTATATGCTAAACGAACAAGTTGTAAACGGTTAGCTTTAATAGCTTCATCCTTATCCATAACCATAACATCTTCAAAGAATTTGTTGATGGCAGGCACCAATGTAGCAGGTACTGCCACAACAGCGTCATAGTCATTTTTATCCCATGATACTTGCTTCAGATGCTTTCGTAGCCATTTCATACAAGGCGCGTTCTGCCTCTTCTTTCAATAGGCTTTCATCAACACCAGTATATGTTACATCTTTCACAAGATTATACATGCGTGTGAAAGCTTGTACTAATTCAACATTTTCATCAATGCGGTTTGCCAAGAGAGCTTTCACAAGACCTTCAGCATCAGCAACGGACAATTCATTGTTAGATAACAACAAGTCGATTACATGATGAGGAACTTCGCGATCAAGGAAGATATTTTTCAAACGAAGTGTGAAGAACTCTTCTACTTGACCA
>OGDJ01000751.1_pt1 | contig 16430 bp, 14 predicted proteins | sample 1570401 | NCBI WGS metagenome assembly OGDJ01 (sample SAMEA2582185, study PRJEB24529) | metagenome | biome: Human gut stool | place: China | collected 2011
AGCCATAAAAACAACCCCACTCCGCCGGCTTCCCATGAAACAGCGGAGTGGGGTTACAACAAATACATAAATAGATATTATCTTTTCTTTTTTAGATTCCGACCTTTCTTCTTTTGAGTTCTTTTAGGAATACATGCTACATATTTAGATAAAAAGTGACAATCTTTATCTTCACTTACTATATCAACAAAATCTTTGGGAGATAAATGTTCATAAAGTCCTAATTTGTATTTTCCCTTTCTTGACATATTAATATCCAAATGATGTACAGGATGCCTTGCTTCCTTGCCTTTTGCCGTTATTGGATCATAATCGTATCGCAAATAACTAGGTTCTGTATGAAGTAATAATTCCAGAATATCTAAGGAAGCCTGAGTGTTAGAACCATCATCATTCATCCATGCATCAATAAAATTGCCATTTGTTGCTAAAGAACTGATAATTCCAATACATTCAGATATAACTTGATTAGTTACTTCTACATTTTTTTCCGTAGAGTAAATTTTCACATTATTACCATCCTGTTTTATATTTAATGGATAAGAGACACAAAAATATTTATTGTGAGAAATAAAAAGAAAAGCTCTAGAATTTTTGCATATATCCATCATCAAAAAAGGTTTTGAAATACTATTAATATTTTCTTCGCTTAAATAAGGAAAACTTATAAGTTTACGCGATATTAAAAGAATTAAATATGCATAGTCTTTCATTCCATCTTTATGAGTCTTATAATCATCTAATTCATAGTTTTCTATAGGAATTATTACTCTTTTCATATCATTGAACTCATTAAGCTAACCATTGTTTTTAATTTTTCATAATCTAAATTTTTTATTTTATCAATATTAATAGCTGCAAGAATACTTTCTTGCACTTTCATGTCGTTTATATTCAGCTCTTTAAATACTTTTTTTAGTTTCTCTGCTAAAGATTCCACTCGCTTCGCACCTTCAAACCATTTTAGCATATCTTGTGTTTCCTCCTGTGTTGGAGCCGTTACTTCTATCTTTTTGTTTCTTAATGTCATACGTATACCTTGTAAAATTTCTGCTGTAAGTCCATTTTCTTCACCTTTTTCAATTAAAAGATAAGAACGAATAAAAGAACGAGTCAGCATAGTGTATAAAGTATTTCGATATGAAATTGTAGAATGAATTTTCTTTGTGATACAAATAACTATAGGAAACTCAAGTCCTTTTACATTATTTCGATTACTAATAAAAACAGAATCTTTAGCTGTATGCTTTGTTTCATAAGCTACATTTGTTTTCCATTCAAATTGCATATTTATAATATTGACTATATTAGAAGACAAATCATAAATGTAACTTTCATCATCAATATATATAATACCAATATCTTCAGGGCTAACATCAGGAAATTCCTCTTTGATTTTTATTAATATTTTTTTTATACCATTGCAAAAGTCATCTGTCCTTAACATTTCAAAACTTCGAAATTCATCATTGTCATCGTCAAAACGATGTAAGGGATATCGAGTAAGAGAGAATACATCCTCTTTTTTTTCTACAATATAACCACATTGTTTCCATTCTTCTTCCTTTAACCACCATAATTTCTTTTTTTCATAAAGTCCTAACCCTAAAGCATGCGCTATCATTAGAGTTTTTGGATCTGTACGATAACAATTACTTAATAATAATGTCGGAGTCCTTTTAGTCTTTGCATTTTCTTCAAAAATACTTTGAAATATGTCGCCAGCAATAAACACTTTGTGTTCAGTAACCATTTCACACAACGTGAAAAAAGAATCATCAAAATCTTGACTTTCATCAATAAATATATAAGAAAAAGCAAAATTGTTTTTGATTTTAATAGATTTAAGTTCTTCTATAGCCTTTTTACAAGCATTATTAAAAGAACCACATTGCCTAAAGTTCCAAAAAGGAATATCGTAATAATTACAGATATAACGGTATATTCCAGAAGTTATAGAACTTGATTGTCCCCATGCATTAACACAAAGCAATTTATCCCATTCTATTTGTTTCTTTACTTTCATGAAATTGAAAAAATCAGGAATCCTTTTTCTTAAGCTATCTGCTAATATTTTGTTATGACAAGTAAAACCAATAGGCAATTGGGGATCTGTCAGATATATTTCTCTTAATTTATGCAATAAAAGTTCTGTCTTTCCTGTTCCTGATAATCCTTGTACTATTATTTGTTTTCCTGTTCCTGTGTAATCTCCATAGATAAACCTAGTTTGTTCTCCATCAAATACTTGTATTTTCTGTTTTACACGTTCAATAATACTTGTTGATTTTTCTAAAGACAGGTTTGAAACATCATTGATACTACCAATAAAAAGAGTTATAATTAATTCTAATCTCCTATATTGATTTTCGTCATGAAGTTCTAGTTGTTTAATCCACTTTACATAATCATCAATTTTATCTAAAAAACAAGATATTGTTATCTCATTTTCCCATTTACGCACTCTACCAACAAGATTACGATAGCCATAAGTATCGCTTAATGAATTAATATCTTCAAGTACATCTGTTTTATAGTCTTCAAATTGATGGTTCTTCGTCAAATTTGGTGGTAATCTCTTTTTTATTTCGATGGTTTTCCTCTTCTTCTTTCTTAATCCTATAAAAAGTTGTAGATATGTTTGCTTTTTAGTAACTTTAAAGACACCACATCATTAAGAGTTACAATGCAACAAGCCATATCTACAACGTACAAATATACATCAAAAAAAGAAAATCCTCCTACAAATAGGGGATTATTCCATGATTTCAGATTCAGTCCTGGCTACGATAATCTGCAACAAGATGGTATCTCTGAAGCTGTTGGTTCATTGACGGTCTTTTTACATACGGCTGGCAAGGGGGCTTCCTGTCCTTATTGCGGACATTTCAGTCACCGATTACACAGTTATTACTCCCGTCATATTCAGGATCTTGAAGTTTACGGTCATACTTTGGAGTTAGTCATAAAGGTTGGCAAATATTATTGCGAAAATGTTTCTTGTCCGCGAAAAATATTCTGCGAACCGTTGTCTTTTCTGGCTCGTCGGTATGGTAGACGGAGCTATCTTGTTGAGGAACGCATCAGATCGATAAGCTTGGAACTTACTTCCCGAAAGGCCTCTTCTCTTTTGCAGCTGTTCCATATAACGGCCAGTAGCTCTTCCTGCTTACGCATCCTACAACAGTGCGGGCAACATAATCCTATGCATAATAAAAGTATTTATGTAGGTATTGATGATTTTGCCTATAAAAAAGGTAAGGATTATATGAGTGTGGTCGTAGACCAGATGACACACATGCCTATTGCTTTGTTAGAGGATAGAAACGGAGAAGCGCTTGATAACTGGCTCACCCGGAATCCTCAAATACAATATATAACGAGAGACCGTGGAAGATGTTTCACAGAGGCTATAAACAGAATAATCCCTGGTGTTACACAAATCTGCGACCGGTTCCATCTAACCAAGAATATGACGGACACGATGATACCGGAAATAGAGAAAATGATTCGTCAGACCAAGCAAAAGCTCAAATACGAATATCCTGACAGAGACACGGCTTCTTCGTTAATTCTTCAGGACATATTTAACATGGGAGATGTCCGACACAGAGAAAAATTGAAGATATACAGGGAAAGCCTGAACTTAAAAATGCAGGGGATGACCATTGAGCAGACAGCCGCGCATTTGGGCAAGAAAAGTCGCTACATTTATAAGCTCATTCACAACAGGAGAATAGGGGCATACTTGAATGAGCAACAGAAGACAGCTCTTAAATATGTATCCGAACTGGCTACAATCATTAGTGCGGGCTGTATTACCCGAAAAATATTGGCACAAAAAATGGGGAGTAAAATCAGTGGCGCACTTATTGGAAGGATAACATCCAGCTTGCGAAAAATGTATCAACAAAAGAGGAAGGAAGTCAAGGAGCATAATGAGAGCATTGAAAACGGAAGTAAAACACAGAGAGTTTCACAGAATCAGATACGCAAATACATTCTAAAGGGAGAATCGGATAATCCTAAACTAGCGGAACTATATAAGTCCTCACCACAGATTAAAGAACTCTTAAGCGTGTGTCAGAATTTCAGAGATATGATTAATGGGAACACTTATGATAAGGATATTAGAAAGTGGATTGAAAAAGCGAAGGCAACACGGAATATGGCACTGACGAACTTTGCATATGGTATTGAAAAAGACTGGGAGGCAGTACAGGCAGCTATTGATATCCCCTTCAGTAATGGATTACTGGAGGGGACAGTGAATAAAATTAAAGCGGTAAAAAGGCAGATGTACAATAGGGCAGGAAGCAAACTACTGAGAGCCAAGATTCTTTATTCACAATAGAAGAAGTACCACCAAATTTGACGAAGAACCAAATTGATCTCTATTATCTTTTTTAAAAGAAACAAAAGCAATTTTGTGCTTCCTCATCAAAACAATACCTACATCATGAACTTCATAACTATATTTTGAATCCGTTAAAGGATGCTGAAGAAGATATATTTGTTCTTTTACCTCTTCTGCGTAGTTACGAAGAGCGACAATAAAATCACGATTAAGATCGTTTTCAGCTATGTGTGAATAAAAATATTCCATATTCAGTTTCTATTTTTTATCTTGGCCCTATAAATCTATCTCCATTAAAATGAATCATGTGATCTGGATTTTCCGCTATCCAAACTTCGGTTTCCCATGCAATATCAGCCACATGTTTCTTGAACTCGGTTCTGTCAGGAAAAGCAGTAACATATACTTTCCCCGCTTTGCATTCTTTCGTGAAATCTTCCAGCTCGATTACACGTTTGGGAGATACCGGCCCATGCGAAGTAACCACTTCGATTAGGAATAGCCACTCTTTATTACCGTCATAAATGACAATATCCGGCAGTTTGCTGTGTTCTGTGATCGGAATGCCAATTTCTTTTAAAAGTTCCTTGTTACAATAAAGGTCTTTATTGGCAGTATCACCGATATAAAGGACTTTTGCGCCTGCCGCAAAACGAGGTGCAAACTCATTAATGACCGCCGCCTGTACTTCATTATGCTTGCCCGGAGACAGTTTAAATTCCTTACCTTCAATAGTAACCGGTATCATTTCCATCTCACGGCTTTTCTCATACTCTTCAATCAATCGCCCTACCGCATCATTAAAGTTTTGGGCTTTTATTTCCCATTCTTGGGTATTGTATGATTTTATTGTTTCATAGGCTTCTTCTGTCAGTTTGTAATGGGCGTTTGGACTGTTCACCGGTAAAGCCGGATTATCCGGGTTATAATCTACGATACGTGCCTGCAAGAACTGATGAAGCACCTGCCGTCTGAAAGTTTCCCGTGTATTTGGGGCATACGGCTGCTCTTTTTTATAGTTCTCATTGACAAATGCCATAATATCCTTGCTTATTTTTAAGCTCTTGCGGGTGGCATCCGCCCAGTTGTCTTCCTCCTTTAATCCGCATAATGCAAGTAAAGTCAAAGCGGATATTTCATTCTGCTGCGCCGGAGGCAAACCCAACACTGACAATATATCTTGTGCATCACTTATTTTGCTCATATTACATAAAATATTTGTTTACAATCTTATTTACGTTCACCATAGAATAATCATTCATGGCAATCAGGTCTTTTCCGATACTTTCAATGACTTCAAGGGGAGGCATGGGCATCTCCCTCAATTCCGTAGCACTGACATTTACATTTCCATTGAATGTTCTGAAATAATTATCGAACAAGTCACTATTCAATAAGGCGGCTATCCCCATTACCTCCATACGGTTCAAGTGTCCTTTGGGACGATAGATATAGTTCAGTTTGTTTTCGATTCCTACATGTGCGCAGGAAGTCATGTTTCCAAAATAAGGTGCGGCAATTAACCGGCTATTATCGTCTTTGGAGCTGAAACGTCGCAACAGAACATAATTCTTGTTAGGTAACAAGGTGGATACAGACATTTCATTTATATGGATGAATTGAGGTTTTCCTTCCTTTACGACAGGATGATCAGCCAGCATCTTTACTACGTTATGCAACCAATATAGTGCTGCAGTTCCTTCTCCGGAGGTTTCACATAATTGTTCCTTTGAACGAAAAGCTACAACCGGGCCGGTGGAAATCTGGATATGATATTTGTTCAGGTTGCCATCCCATGATTTGAACAGCCTGATAATTTTCTCGTCTTCAAGGCTGACCGGCAAATGCAATATCAATTCTTTTGAGGTAAGGTCAATGATTTCTTTCCGCTGTACTTCTTTGATTGCAGGGGTGGCCAAGTCGGAAAGCCCCTCACTGTATGATAAAACGACATTATAATCTGCCTCCTTTTTAGGGGAACATTTCATTATAATTGTTTCCTGAAGCACATTATCTTTGGAAAACGTATCTTTCCGGGTATTGAAAAGGTGGACAAAATCTATCTGTATATGCTTAAACAGGAAATTACGGAACAAACGGAAATATCTTCCCGAAGTGAAACTTCTTGGGGTTATATAAATCATCTGACCTTGTTCCGCAAGCAATAAAGCTGATATGGCCATAAATATAAAGTATATATTAGGCTGTCCGTCTATAATACATTGAGCCGCTTTCACCCGTTTATCCTCTTTGGAAAGTTTGAAATAGGGAGGATTGGATATGATCAAATCATATTTCTGCAAACTCTCAGCCCTGCCATAAATCGTATCAGAATATAATACTGAATAATTGGATAAAATAAAGTCCTCACAATATGAACGGCAATCAATCCGGACATTATGGCGCATCCCCCATATTGTTATATATTCCAGAACTTTTTGTAATCCCGGTATAAGATTTTCATCGGTTTCGTATGTAACCAACTCTATCTGTTTTACTTTTGACTGCAAAACCAGATTCTCAATCATGGCACATGATAATATGGCAGTTCCACATCCCGGATCTAATACGGAGACAGAATCCTTATTCACACTTATTTGTTTACCCATAAAATAGGCGATAGATACCGGTGTGAAAAACTGACCGTTACTTTTCTTGAAAGCAGCAGTAACAGTATCAGTATATAACCTGCCTATTCTATCTGCGTAGTTAGTAGGCAGCTCGTTCTCATAAGGCTTTATTTCAGACCAACTTATATTCATAATTGCAAAATTAGGAAAAAACCTTTGGATTCTTCTTATGAATGTATTTTTCTTTTTTTGCAGAATCATGATAGATACTTGAGTATTGAGGGAATTAACTTTTCATATTCCGGTTTTTACGCCACGAAACTGGAAATTTTTTAGGTGTACACATAAAAAATGATACCCCTCCGGACCGCTGTCCTTTGGAGTATCACCATTCGAACAAGAAAAGAAACTTCATCCTGTTTCACAACTGTATGAAGTCATTGCCATGACAAACACCAATACACAGTTTGGGATTTCCTGCCTCACGGCAGTAGTTTCACCGGTACAAAGCAAAAACATGGACTTATTCTTTCGGCAGCGGATAGCTCTCGGACAGTTTGTCCTCACGTGCCTGCCGTTTTATCTCGTTCTCGTCGAAGTTGTTGCGGATGAACTCGTGCAAGTCCGACTCCTTGTAATATGTCTTGTGATATATCGAATAGAACTTCAACACCCCGTTATTCCGGTATCGTTGCAGCGTGCGTTTGCTGATGCGCAACAACAGGCATACTTCCTGATTGTCGTACAGACGCTCTCCGTTCAGGTAGTTCAGGTGCTTTTCCCTCGTTTCCGCCTTGTCCAGCTTCCGTGAGATGCGGTACAGCTCACCCATGATACGTTCCATCCATGCTTCAAATTCCGTTTTATCTACTAACATACGCTTTCCTCCTTAAAAGTTCCCGATAACATAATAGCTCTGGTTATCGGATGATTTCAGAATGATTTCTTTCTCACGCATGAACCTGATGTAGCTTTTTGCCGTACGCTCCTTCACTTCCAGTATCGACTGGATTTCTTCCGCAAGCTCCACATAAGTAACAAAGCGCCTCCGGCTGAATACCTCTTTGGCCACCGCTACAAGCTCATCCTCTTTGCGCTTGTCCTTTTCCTCTTTCGGCTTTTCGCCCAGATAGACGTGCATGGCCTTTTCCTTATCCCACGAAAACTGCATGATAGGCACATCCAGCGGACTTCCATCCCTTACTTTCAGAGCCTTCACCACCGATATGGCCGGATCGCTGTCCTTCTCTATGGAAAGGATTGCCGCAGCCTTCCGCTGCAACTCGCTTCCCAAGTGTCCCCTCAGCTTCAGCCCGTTGGGGATAAAATGCAGTACCGTAACGATACACGTCTTGTAGATACCGGCCAGCCGGTACAGTTCTTCCACGACGGCTATACTCTCCGCTTCATCGTTGGCGCATTTTATCAAATCCGCAATCCCGTCTATCACCACCAGATGAACACCGCCGTATTGATAATGGTACTTGTCCAAGCTCTGGATAATGGAAAGCAGGCGTTCTTTCCGGCTCATTCCCGTAAGACAATACGCCTTGAACCATTCCGGCATCGCCTCACGTCCGCATCGCCGCAGCAGGTTGCTGATATTCTTATACAGCTGTACTTCGCTCTGTTCCGTGTCATAGAACAGTACCGCCTTGTTCCTGCCGTTTTCGTGGAGCGTAACGCCCAGCGCATCCACATCCGTTCCGGTGGGACGGATAGCACCGGCAATCAGTGCCGCCACATAGTTACTTTTTCCCGTGCCTTCTCCGCCGGTGATACAAAGCAGGTTGCCTTGAGTTCCGAGAGGCACGTCATTTACCGATACGATCATCTGTGCAATGGGAGGCGGGTTGTTGAAATCCACCTCGCAGGATTTCAATGCCGACATGGTTTCACTGTATAAGGTTTCCAGATAGTCCAGAAAAAGCTTTATCAAATCCTCACGGCTGTTCCCCAGCATGAAGTAGTCCGATACATCCTTTTCCGTCTTTGTACCGGCAAGCGGGAGCAACAATCGTTTAACCCCGTATTCCTTCAGCTCCTCTTCACGCTTCGCCGAGCTTTTCAGCCCGGTACTGTCCACATCATAGAGGAGGATGATATGTTTGAATCGGAATGAAAGCCGGTGTATGACAGCCGCAGGGATAAAAGCCGTTTCCGAATTGAAACAGATCGCATGGAAGCCGTGTGCCGCCAGACTCATCACATCCTTTTCCCCGCCTGTGATAAAGAGCAGATCACCCTTTGCCGGCAGCTGCTCCAGCCCGAAACAGTAGTTGTCGCCAAAATCACCGGCATACAGGAACCGCATTTGTGAACACGGACGGTAAACCTTGATATGCTGTTTCCCCATATATCCGAACATCGGTTCATCAACGCTTGTCATGCAGGAAAAAGGCTTCCTTTCCTGGTTCTCGCTGCTGAACTTCTTCAGCGATACCGTCCGGTACGCTTTCAGAACATTTTCCCCGATTCCCGATTTGCTCCAAAAGGCAAGTTCCGCAGCCGTAAAGGGCTTTTGCACGACAGTATAAGACCGGACGCTTTTCGCTTTCGGTTCTTCCGATACCACTTCACTCTTTTGGGGTACTTTGCTATGGCTCACATGATATTCCTCATGTGCGGACAGCCCCAAATGCAGATCACGGTTTATCATTTCCATGATCTCGACAAACTCTTTAGGCTCCTTGCAGCTAAGGCCGTTCAGCCTGCCCACCAGTTCAAAGCAGTCCCCCGAATAATCCTCGTTCCCGAAATCCTTCATTTTAAACACACCGGCCTTACGTTCGTAATAAATATTGCACGAAGCCTTCGTATCCTTATAAAAAGGGTTCAGGAAGTTCTTTCCCACCTTGAAGTCCACCGGCAGGTAATAGCGGAATACGGAAATGCCCTTTTCCGTCATTTTCAGTATATCATCCTTTCTTATCATTGCCGGTTCTCGTTAGGTAGTTCTTGCGAAAATCCTCCAATGTTTGAGGCTTGCACCGAATGGTACGCTCTTCCAGACAGCGTTCGACCTCCGACAGCTTGTACATACACCGTCCACGCAGCATGGAGTAGCTGATCAGGTTTTCATCCCTCAGGCGTTGCAATGTACGTGTACTGATCCCCAACGCTTCCGCCAGTTGGTTGCTGTCCAGCCAAGCCTCCTTTTTTTCTTCCGAAGGCAGCTGCGCTTCGGCTACATACCCGGCGATTTTTTCAATCTTCCCTACAAGCGCTTTATACGCTTCACTTTCAAATGTAATAACTTCCATAACAAACTTAATTTTCAATGTTTGCTGCAAAAGAATAACAATAAAAGGCAGCGCATGGGATACTATACGTGTACTACACCATGATTTTTTCGGTCCAGCGAAAAAAGGAGGGGGAACCGCTTCACATAAGCGGCGGTATCGAGGCGGACGGCAAGGCTGTAGGACTGATGCAGCATCCGCCCGGTGCAAGGGGCAAACCTATCCATATATATAGGTTCGCCCCTTGCACTGGGGATCTTTTTTTAAAGATTTAATAATCAAATGTTTGGAAAATAAAAAGTAATCTTCTATCTTTGCGGCATCAGAGAACGGCTGACAAACGAATGCCTCTCACTGACAACAAGCGTTCCTATAAATCGTTACTAATTCGTTACGGTACAATTTTTCAAGGTTTACAAGAGCTTATAAATCAAAGATATAGACCGCTACGGTGAAAGCCCCAGGCGGATTCGAACCTTTTTCTATGACCAAAACAAATATCTGAAAACTACATATTTACTTTATTTTCTTCTCTTATTGCATTTTATCTAAAACTATTAATAATCAACAATTACATTCCATTCAAAACCATAATCTATGTCTTATCCGTGCCCTATACACCCGTTCGTGATATGGACACAATTAATATTTATTTCTTATGAGACATAGAGCCTGTTTAAATTTTCAAGTTTGATATTGAAAGAGTGTTTCTTCTTTCCTCGAAAATGATTATTTTTAAGTTACCACACTTGAAATAATTTTATGTATTCGACGGATTTAGAAGAAACACAGTGGCAAGTTATCAAGAAAATCTTGAATCTGCAAGAAAGAAAACGAAAATATAATTTGCGTGAGATATGGAATTCCATCTTCTATCTCGTGAAAACGGGTTGCCAATGGCGTATGCTCCCCTCCCATTTTGCCCCTTGGGAACTGGTTTATTACTATTATCGCAAATGGTCTTCCATGGGTGAATTTGACTTGTTGCTGAATAATTTACGTGAGAAAGTCCGTGTCAAGCAAGGTCAAAAAACCGAAGCGAGCGTGGGTATTATGGACAGTCAAAGCGTCCGCTGGGGTGATAACCGTTCTCTCAATGGCATTGACGGCAATAAGAAGGTGAAGGGCATTAAGCGTCATGTTGTCGTGGACAAGAACGGTTTCCTGATAGCTGTCATGGTAACAATAGCTTGCGTACATGACGGAAAGGCCGCTTACCTGTTGGCCAGATGTTTGAAGGAGCTTTGTTGCAATATCAAAGTTATCTTGGCGGATGCCGGATATAGGGGAGAAGTGGCTGCCAAAATTAAAAAAGTTTTCGGATATGCGCTTGAAGTCATTGTAAGCGGAAACAAGTCAAACGGCTTTAAACCAATAGGAAAGAGATGGATTGTGGAAAGAACTTTCTCATGGTTTGATAATTATAGGAGGCTCTGCCGAAACTACGAATTTACGTTCGATTCGGCAGAGGAGATGGTGAAACTTGCTGCAATAAGAATGTTGCTGAACAAAATTTAAACAGGCTCATAGTTTTTCCATTTATTTTTATCTGAAGCGTAGAAAGCTTCAAAAAGACAGCAAGTCAACAATCATGCTCCGTATCATAGTCAACAACAAGGCTGCAGATGTAAGCTTGAAGATGTCCATCCTGCAGGAGCATTGGGACAAGCAGAGTAAACGTGTTTCTGCCATGAATCCGGAAGCACACGACATCAATGCATATCTAGACAAAATAAGTTCCACATTGCAGCATCATTACCAACAGGCCCAACTGGAAGGGAAACTGCTTACGGCAAGCATGCTGAAACAACGCTTCATGGCCACAGGATCCAATCCGCTTTCTCTCCTGAAGGTATTTGACAAACAGGTAAAAGATGCGGACAGACTGGCACATGCCGGACAAATCAGCATGTCCCATTCCAACAGACATAAACTGGTCTACAGGCGGCTTGAAGAGTTCTGTAAGAAAATGGGTAGACAAGATATGACACTGGAACAGTTCGACCGGCAGATGATACACGAACTGGAGCTTTTCTTCAGGACCGACTGCAGACTGTCTGTCAATACGACAGCCAAGATGATGAGTATGGTCAGAAAAGGAATTCTATGGGCATACCAGTGTGGAATCATTCTGGCAAACCCGTTCTCAACCTACCGGATAAAGAAGGAGGAAAGCCAAAAACAATACCTGAACAGGCAGGAAATAATAAGGATGATGAACAAGCGGCTGGATATTCCCAGACTGGCTTCCATTCGTGACATATTCATCTTCAGCTGCTTCACGGGCATCGCCTACTCAGACATCTGTCGGTTGAGAAAGGATCAAATCATTTCAGATTCCGACAATGGCCTGTACATCCATCTTTACAGGGCTAAGACCAACCACCCCGCATTCATTCCCCTTCTTCCCCAGGCCAGGAAAATGGTCAGTCTCTACATCGGGAAAGGCGAGTCGGAATACCTGTTCCCGACCATCTCGAACCAGAAAAGCAACGCCTACCTTAAAGAGCTTGCCGACATCTGCCATATCAGAAAAAAGATGACATTTCATGTGGCCCGGCACACGTTCGCCGTGACTGTCTGTTTGGAAAACGGACTTCCGATAGAAACGCTTTCCAAGATGCTTGGACATACCAATTTAAGGGTTACACAAGCCTATGCCAGAATCACGTACAGGAAAGTCACGGAGGACATGAAGGTATTAAAGAACAAGCTGAAGGACTGGAAACAGGAATCCGGTACGATGAAATCTGAAGACATTTGATGACATCTGATACCAACAGGTTCCGATGGTTTGCAGCGGCATAGAAATGCTAATATCTTTGTTTCAAACCAAAAAGAACATTTAATGGGAACAATCATCACCAGATCAGACAAGGAAGTGCTTCATTTCTTCGATGAAATGAAAAGGGTATCGGACCTTATAGACAATTTGCAGGCTGACAACCGGCACTTATTGGACGGGGAAAACTACCTGACAGATACAGAACTGGCCGGAAAGCTCAAACTGAGCAAGCGTACGCTGCTGGACTACAGAAGTAGCGGCATATTGCCTTATTACCAGATAGGAGGAAAAATCCTATACCGGGAAAGCGATATCGTACGACTGCTGGAAAAGAACCGGAAAGAAGCGTTCTGACATTGGAAAGGCTATACCACCACATCTGTTGGAGTATAGCCTTTCACTTTTTATCAGGGTATTGTATGTGTCCACTTCATACCTTTCAGGAATTCCTTTTCTGAGCCTGCATATAATGGCGCAACATATAGTCGGAAGAATAGCCAAGCATTTCCCTGACGTGTTCTTTGGGAATCCGGTTGGCCAGGGTGACTGTCGCAGCAAATGTATTGCGGGCCATCTGGGTAGTCAGACGCTTGGAAATCCGACACCGCACTGCCACCTCTTTCAGGTATTCATTCATTTTCTGGACTGACGGGACAGGAAAACACGGACCTTCCGGATTCATCGGATTCCAGCCTCTGTATTTTTCTAGCAGGACCATTGCCGATTCAAGAAGAGGAACACGGCTTGTACAACTGTCTCCAACCTCCGCTCCTTCAGCACGTGTCCTGCAAATCCATAGCGTTCCTTCGTCATCTCTTAACAGATGCGACGGACAAAGAGTGCTTACCCCCTGATAGGAAAGTCCGGTGAGCGCACAGAAGACGAATACATCCTTAACCCGTTCCAGACGTCCGGCCGGCAAATCCGTTTCCATCACTGTTCTCAGTTCATCCCAATTCAGGAAGGAAGGGGAAGTCTACTCCTTCACGCACAACTGTCCCAGTTCCTCCAAAAACTTGCCATGTTCCATCCAGCCCTTCTGCTGAGCCGGCTTATGCACCTTTCGGTGCGGTCCCGCACCATTGCCTACTGTATTCCGGGCCAGCCCGCAGGTTTCCTTCAGATACCTTTCAAATGCCGTGATGAACTTCCTGTTCAGTTTGGAGAATGCGACATCCTCCTTATTATAGACATCCCGTATGACTGTCTCCATCAATTCGCGGCACCTGTTGTAACGTGCCAGGGTGGCAGGATGCAAATCCCCGGGAGAAGCCGCCCATCCGTCTATACATTCCTTCATACCCTTCAGAACCAGATGTCGTTCTTCCCTGGTATACAGAATATCCAGAATCTTCTTCGGAGTCAGTTTTTCCCCATCATACACGGAATTCCTGTGGATGACATATATTCTGTTCTTCAGTGTCTCAAGGTACATGTTCAGTTCCCTCGAACTTCGGTCTTTTCCTTTACTACGCATCCTTGCATTGTCCCATAACTCCACCGGTATAGAGCGCTGGATACGGATTTCATCCCGCTGTCCGTTAATTGTCACCCGAAGGACTACAGGTGCTTCACCATTCTTTAACAACTTGTTTTTCAAGACGAAGAACATTACATTCAGTGTGTTTCCTTTCATACGTTCTGTTTTGGTGCAAACTTAGTAAATACGTTGGAATACAGTACTATGCAAAATTGCGCAATATTACGAAGTATAATACATGTCTTTCCTGAACACGGATGTACTTCCCAGATTCAAAATCGGATATTCCTGAATGACCAATTTTAGCAACAACCAACATTAAGACATCTGACGACTTGTGCTGCCATCTGATGACACCGCGTTGGCCAGCCGGGCCATACCATTTATCTTTGCTTCAACCCAAACAACTACACTTTATGGAAATCGTAAACATTGAAGCTGGTACTTTCAGAGAAATGGTAATGTCCATCCAACTGCTGAAAGAAAAACTGGAAAACCTTAAAGGCAGGCAAACCTCAAAAAGTCTGGATGACTGGATGGACAATCAGGAAGTATGCATGGCACTGAACATATCGCAGAGAACACTGCAGGCCATGAGAAGCAACGGTACCTTGTCCTTCTCCCAGATTGACCGGAAGACCTATTATCGGAGACAAGATGTTATCAGACTGATTGAAAAAGGGAAGAAGAGATAATCCCGACAAAAGCGAGGCCAATCCATACAAGCAAACAACTCTTCATTATGTAAAAGGCTATACCTCACTGTGCGTTGTGAAGTATAGCCTTTTCTGATTATCCGAAGACCCGGGCGACATCCTGCATGTCCTTCATGATACTGTTGTCCAGCACACGGGCATAATGCTGTGTCATGCGGGTTGAAGAATGGCCGAGCATCTTCGACACATTCTGTAGGGCGACATCATTGGCAAGGGTAACAGTCGTCGCGAACGTGTGCCGGGCCACATGGACGGTCAGCCGCTTGTTTACCCGGCACAGAATGGCTATCTCTTTCAGGAACTCGTTCATCTTCTGGTTCGACGGAATCGGGAAACAGGGACCTTCAGGATTCTCCGGATTCCAGTCCTTGTATTTCTCCAGAATGACAAGAGCAGGTTCCAGAAGCGGGACATTGCAGGTACAGCTTTCCTTATGAGTGGTTATCTTCACGCGGGCCTTATGTATCCACAGTTTCCCCTCATTGTCCTTGTAAAGATGTGCCGGACACAAGGTCTTCACATCAATGTATGACAGGCCGGTCAGACAACAGAACAGGAAAAAATCCTTCACGGTGTTCAGACGTGTCGTGGAAAAGTCCTTCTCCATAATCCGTTTCAGTTCTTCCAGGGTCAGGAACGTAGGACACGTCTCTTCCTTCCGGAACAGACGCTTGCGTTTTCCGGTCAACGGGTCCAGTTCCAGCCATCCGTTTTCCCGAGCCAGTCCGAGAAATTTGCGGAAACAGCTCATATACTTGGTCAGGGTATTCTGGGAAAGCTTGCGTACCGTCCTCAGATGCATCTCAAACCGGTCGATGAATTCCCCATTCAGTTCATGAAATGTAATGTCCTCTTTCCTGTAGAAATCCTTGATGACTGTCTGCAACGATTCATAACAGTTGTTATAACGTGAAATGGTGGAGGGCTGGTACTCCGTACCAATCAGGGAAGTCCAGTCATCAATACATTTCCGCATGGTCTGCAAAACCAGATGCCGTTCCTCTTTAGAGAACAACTTTATCAGAAGATTCTTTGGGGTAATCAGGGCTTCCCGACAGAGAAGTTCCTTGTGAATCTGGTACAGCCTTACTTTCAATGCCTCGATATAGCTGTTCAGCTCCGTTGAACTCCGGTCTTTTCCTTTGCTGCGTTCCTTCACATTGTCCCATAACTTCAACGGAACAGAACGTTGAATCCGTACTTCATCCAATTGTCCGTTAATTGTCACCCGCAGAAAAATCGGTGCCTTACCGTTTTTCTTTAGTCTGCTCTTACGGATA
>OGDJ01000817.1_pt1 | contig 15050 bp, 10 predicted proteins | sample 1570401 | NCBI WGS metagenome assembly OGDJ01 (sample SAMEA2582185, study PRJEB24529) | metagenome | biome: Human gut stool | place: China | collected 2011
TTAGCCGGGCCAAGGCCCTGAGTACGGATGCGGCTGGCGTCCACGCCCTGGGTGATCAACGCGCTGGCAACGGAATCCGCACGCTGCTGGGAGAGACGCATGTTCAGGTCGTGACCCCCCGTGCTGTCGGTATAACCAATCACGTTAACCGCCGTTTTCGGATACTCTTTCAGCACCATTGCCACGCCGGTCAGGGTGTTAGCGCCTGCCGGTTTCAGAGTCGCGCTGCTGCTGTCGAAGGTCACATTGTTCGGCATATTGAGGATAATGTTATCCCCGCTGCGGGTTACGCTAACACCAGTGCCGCGCATTTTGTCGCGCAGCTTCGCTTCCTGCACATCCATGTAATAACCAACGCCGCCGCCCAGAGCTGCGCCTGCTGCTGCGCCAATCAGCGCGCCTTTACCGCGATCTTTCTTCGAAGAAGAGAGCGCACCAATACCCGCGCCCACGAGAGAGCCCAGACCTGCGCCGATAGCAGATTTACCTGCTTCGCGTTCGCCGGTGTAAGGGTTAGTTGTGCAGCCAGATACCGCCAGAGCGCCACTCACTACGGCGGCAATAAGATAAACACGTTTCTTCATTGTTAATCCTTAATAACCTTTTTATTCTTTGCCACGGGTTCCGTGGCGGGAGATTATGCCGCGTGAACATGAAGATTATTCCTGGGAATACTCGGAAATTTGTAAGTAATATTTAACTGCTCAATACATCTAACCTTTCAGGAGTCTTCGGTTTGGCCAACTCATCCTCACGATATTCCGTTCTGACTGCCGCCCACTGGGGGCCCATGCTGGTTGAAACCGACGGCGAAACCGTGTTTAGCTCGCGTGGCGCGTTAGCCACAGGAATGGAAAACTCCTTGCAGAGCGCGGTTCGCGACCAGGTTCACAGCAATACGCGGGTACGATTTCCAATGGTGCGCAAAGGCTTTCTCGCGTCACCGGAAAACCCGCAAGGCATTCGTGGGCAGGATGAATTTGTTCGCGTGAGTTGGGATGAGGCGCTGGATCTTATTCACCAACAACATAAACGCATTCGTGAGGCTTATGGTCCGGCATCGATTTTTGCTGGTTCCTACGGCTGGCGTTCAAACGGCGTGCTGCATAAGGCCTCGACATTATTACAACGCTATATGGCGCTGGCAGGCGGTTATACCGGGCATCTGGGGGATTATTCGACCGGCGCGGCACAGGCGATCATGCCGTATGTCGTGGGTGGTAGCGAAGTTTATCAACAGCAGACCAGTTGGCCGCTGGTGCTGGAACATAGCGATGTCGTGGTGCTGTGGAGTGCTAATCCACTCAATACGCTGAAAATTGCGTGGAATGCATCCGATGAGCAGGGGCTTTCTTACTTTTCTGCACTGCGTGACAGTGGGAAAAAGCTGATCTGCATTGATCCAATGCGATCGGAAACCGTCGATTTCTTTGGCGATAAAATGGAGTGGGTGGCACCGCACATGGGCACCGATGTTGCGCTGATGCTGGGGATCGCCCATACGCTGGTGGAAAATGGTTGGCACGACGAAGCGTTTCTGGCGCGTTGCACCACAGGTTATGCCGTCTTCGCCTCTTATTTGCTGGGCGAGAGTGACGGAATAGCGAAAACCGCCGAATGGGCAGCAGAGATTTGTGGTGTTGGCGCAGCGAAAATCCGCGAGCTGGCGGCTATTTTCCACCAAAATACCACCATGCTGATGGCAGGCTGGGGAATGCAGCGCCAACAGTTTGGTGAGCAAAAACACTGGATGATCGTCACGCTGGCAGCAATGTTGGGGCAAATCGGCACACCCGGCGGCGGTTTTGGTCTTTCTTACCATTTTGCCAATGGTGGTAACCCCACGCGGCGTTCTGCGGTGCTCTCTTCCATGCAGGGCAGCTTGCCGGGTGGCTGCGATGCGGTAGATAAAATCCCTGTGGCCCGCATTGTTGAAGCACTGGAAAACCCTGGTGGCGCATATCAACACAACGGTATGGACCGACATTTTCCGGATATTCGTTTTATCTGGTGGGCGGGCGGTGCCAACTTTACTCATCATCAGGATACCAACCGCCTGATCCGTGCCTGGCAAAAACCGGAGCTGGTGGTGATCTCCGAATGTTTCTGGACGGCGGCGGCGAAACACGCGGATATCGTTCTGCCTGCGACCACCTCGTTTGAGCGTAATGATCTCACCATGACCGGCGATTACAGTAATCAGCATCTGGTGCCCATGAAGCAAGTGGTGCCGCCACGCTATGAAGCGCGGAATGATTTTGATGTTTTTGCCGAGTTAAGTGAACGCTGGGAGAAGGGCGGTTATGCACGTTTTACGGAAGGAAAAAGTGAGCTGCAATGGCTGGAAACGTTTTATAACGTTGCCCGACAGCGCGGGGCAAGCCAGCAGGTTGAATTGCCGCCATTTGCTGAGTTCTGGCAAGCCAACCAGTTAATTGAGATGCCGGAAAACCCGGACAGCGAGCGGTTTATTCGCTTCGCTGATTTTTGCCGCGATCCGCAGGCGCATCCATTAAAAACCGCCAGCGGTAAGATTGAAATCTTCTCGCAGCGTATTGCCGATTACGCTTATCCGGATTGCCCGGGGCATCCAATGTGGCTGGAGCCGGACGAATGGCAGGGCAATGCCGAACCAGAACAGTTGCAGGTACTTTCTGCCCATCCGGCGCACCGCCTGCACAGCCAGCTGAATTACAGTTCTCTGCGCGAATTGTACGCGGTAGCAAACCGTGAGCCTGTCACCATTCATCCTGACGATGCTCAGGCGCGCGGCATAACCGAAGGGGATATGGTGCGGGTGTGGAACTCCCGTGGGCAGATCCTTGCCGGAGCGGTCATTAGCGAGGGAATTAAACCTGGCGTGATTTGCATTCACGAAGGGGCATGGCCGGATCTGGATTTAACCGCTGACGGTATTTGTAAAAACGGCGCAGTGAACGTGCTGACCAAAGATCTCCCCAGCTCGCGGCTGGGGAATGGCTGTGCGGGTAATACGGCGCTGGCATGGCTGGAAAAATACAACGGTCCGGAACTGACACTTACAGCGTTTGAACCACCGGCCAGCTCATAATCCAGGAGGGTAGTTGGGTTTCATCCTGCCATGCGCAATCGACAATGTGAAAACCCTGCGCACGGTAAAAATCTATCGCCGGTTGATTTTTTTGATAAACCTCCAGCATCAGATGGGGATAGCGCTGCTGCACATACTGCATCAGCGCCTTACCAATACCGCGTCTGACGGCCTTCGGTGCGACAAACATTGCTGCCAGAAATCGGCCTTCCATAATGCTGACAAAACCGAGAAGCTTACCGTCCTCTTCCCAGACCCAGTTTTGCGCATTGGCAAGATAGGCATCCCGCACCAGCGGAATGCAGTCACGCCAGTAATTCGCTTTTATAAAGGGATGCCCCCAGGTTGTACTTTCCAGCCACAGTTCGAGGATCGCGGGGAGTTCTGAACGTTGCGCTTCCCGAATCATGGTTTATTTCCCGGATAGCAACAGCAGCCAACCACATGATCATTCACCAGCCCACATGCCTGCATAAAGGAGTAACAGATTGTGGTGCCGACAAACTTAAAACCACGTTTTTTCAGTGCCTTAGATAGGGCGTCGGAGGCGGACGTAGATGTGGGAATTTCGCTCAACGTTGTGGCTTGTGTCACCTGTGGCTGATGATTTACAAACGACCAGACAAAGTCGGCAAACGGTTCGCCGTTCTGTTCCATTTGCAGGTACGCCCGCGCATTACCAATAATTGCCTGAATTTTCCCTCGATGGCGGATAATCCCGGCGTCCTGTACCAGTCTTTCGACATCCTCTTCCTGCATTGCGGCAACCTTCACCGGATCGAACTGATGAAAGCAGGCGCGATAGTTTTCGCGTTTTTTGAGGACGGTGATCCACGATAACCCAGCCTGCTGCCCTTCAAGGCAGATCATTTCGAACAGTTTTTTACTGTCAGTTTCAGGCACGCCCCACTCATTATCATGGTAGGCAATATAAAGCGGGTCCTGACTCACCCAGCCGCAACGTTCCATACTTTCCCTCGCTATGTACCCGATCGTAAAAATTTCAGCCGCTTTTCTTGACGCATCGGTGAAAAAGTCAATATTTAATACAGGGCTACTATGCCCGATATCCTTCATACAATGACAATAATATTGCCGAATTCGGCTCTTCCCTGGAGTCGTGTTAATGATCATAAAAAAAAGCGGTGGGCGCTGGCAGCTAAGCCCGCTGGCGAGCGTGGTAATCAGTGCCTTTTTTCTCAACACAGCTTACGCCTGGCAACAAGAATATATCGTTGATACGCAACCCGGACTTTCCACAGAGCGTTACACCTGGGATAGTGATCATCAACCTGATTACAACGATATTTTGTCGCAACGTATTCAAAGTAGCCAAAGGGCGCTGGGACTGGAAGTCAATCTGGCGGAAGAAACCCCTGTGGATGTGACCAGCAGTATGAGTATGGGCTGGAATTTTCCTTTATATGAACAGGTTACAACCGGCCCGGTCGCGGCATTACATTACGATGGCACAACCACCTCGATGTATAACGAGTTTGGCGACAGTACTACCACGCTGACCGATCCGTTATGGCATGCCAGCGTGAGTACCTTAGGCTGGCGTGTTGACTCCCGGCTTGGCGATCTCCGACCCTGGGCGCAAATCAGCTATAACCAGCAATTTGGCGAGAATATCTGGAAGGCGCAATCAGGCCTGAGCCGGATGACGGCGACAAACCAGAACGGCAACTGGCTGGATGTCACCGTAGGCGCTGATATGTTGCTCAATCAAAATATTGCCGCCTATGCCGCGCTAACTCAGGCAGAAAATACCACTAATAATAGCGACTATCTGTATACGATGGGGGTTAGCGCCAGATTTTAACGTAACAGTCACAATTGAAACCATTAAATAACAATAGTTGTGGCGATAGTGGGTGCTAACTTACCAAATAATAAATTTGGTGAATAATTGTCGCGTCATTCATTCCTGAACTAAGGCATTTCATTCCGTTCTGATGGCATTTCATGCCGTTTTTCCCCAGGCATAAAGTGCACTTCGTTATGGTTGTCGGCAGAGATTTTTCCTTTTTATTACTGCAGGAATACTGCCATGACACCTTCAAATTATCAGCGTACCCGCTGGCTGACACTCATCGGTACTATCATTACCCAGTTTGCGCTGGGGTCGGTTTATACCTGGAGCCTGTTTAATGGCGCGCTTTCCGCCAAGCTGGATGCGCCGGTAAGCCAGGTCGCTTTCTCTTTCGGCTTGTTAAGTCTGGGGCTGGCAATTTCGTCTTCTGTTGCGGGCAAATTACAGGAACGTTTTGGCGTTAAACGCGTCACCATGGCTTCCGGCATTTTGCTGGGATTAGGCTTCTTCCTGACAGCGCATTCTGACAACCTGATGATGCTGTGGTTAAGCGCCGGTGTGCTGGTGGGACTGGCAGATGGCGCGGGTTATCTGCTGACGCTCTCTAACTGTGTGAAGTGGTTCCCGGAGCGTAAAGGTCTGATCTCCGCGTTCGCTATCGGTTCTTATGGTCTGGGTAGCCTGGGTTTCAAATTTATCGACACGCAGCTGCTGGAAACGGTCGGTCTGGAAAAAACCTTTGTGATTTGGGGAGCGATTGCGCTGTTGATGATTGTTTTCGGCGCAACGTTAATGAAAGACGCACCAAAACAGGAAGTGAAAACCAGCAATGGTGTGGTGGAGAAAGATTACACGCTGGCAGAGTCGATGCGTAAACCGCAGTACTGGATGTTAGCGGTAATGTTCCTGACCGCCTGCATGAGCGGCCTGTACGTGATTGGGGTAGCGAAAGATATCGCCCAAAGTCTGGCACACCTTGATGTGGTTTCCGCAGCCAATGCAGTCACTGTTATTTCCATCGCCAACCTTTCAGGTCGTCTGGTGCTGGGTATTCTGTCTGACAAAATCGCCCGTATCCGTGTTATTACCATTGGTCAGGTGATATCGCTGGTGGGTATGGCGGCCCTGCTGTTTGCACCATTGAATGCAGTGACGTTCTTTGCAGCGATTGCCTGCGTGGCATTTAACTTTGGCGGCACTATTACCGTCTTTCCGTCACTGGTCAGTGAGTTCTTTGGCCTCAATAACCTGGCGAAAAACTACGGTGTGATTTATCTCGGTTTCGGTATCGGTAGCATTTGTGGTTCGATTATCGCCTCACTGTTTGGCGGCTTCTATGTGACCTTCTACGTGATTTTCGCCCTGCTGATTCTGTCATTGGCGCTTTCTACGACGATTCGTCAGCCAGAGCAGAAAATGTTGCGTGAGGCGCATGGCTCCCTTTAATGCTCAGCCGCGAGCTACTGGGCTTCAGCTTCCGTGTGCATCAAACGCATCAACGAAATGTATAAACAATGACTCGTAAAATTTGGGCCAATTAACTGGCCCTTTTTACTGCTTTTTGTAACGCTAAAGTCTCTTTTCAAACTTGCATTTTTGTAAATTTGTGCTTCATGCACACTCTTTCCCCACACTTTTTCCCTTTGCTGTGGTCTACTTATTCGCGCGTGTAGATTTTACTTATCTGACTACCTCCGCACTTTTTCCCTGCCGGGCCTGAAAAGCCACTAAGCAGGGTGTTATCACCTGTTTGTCCAGGGTTTGTTTGCATGAGATACATCAAATCGATTACACAGCAGAAGCTGAGCTTTTTGCTTGCAATCTATATTGGCCTTTTTATGAATGGCGCGGTTTTTTACCGCCGCTTCGGCAGCTATGCGCACGATTTTACCGTCTGGAAAGGCATTTCTGCTGTTGTTGAACTGGCCGCCACCGTACTGGTGACCTTCTTTTTACTACGTCTTCTTTCGCTGTTTGGCCGCCGCAGCTGGCGTATTCTGGCATCGCTGGTGGTGCTCTTTTCCGCAGGTGCCAGCTATTACATGACCTTCCTTAATGTGGTCATTGGTTATGGCATCATCGCTTCCGTCATGACCACCGATATCGACCTGTCAAAAGAAGTTGTTGGTCTGAACTTTATTCTCTGGTTAATCGCCGTTAGTGCATTGCCTCTTATCCTTATCTGGAATAACCGCTGTCGCTACACCTTGCTCCGACAACTGCGAACCCCAGGGCAGCGTATTCGCAGCCTGGCGGTCGTCGTACTGGCGGGTATTATGGTTTGGGCACCGATTCGTTTGCTGGATATCCAGCAGAAGAAAGTGGAGAGGGCGACCGGCGTTGATTTGCCGAGTTATGGCGGTGTCGTAGCGAACTCTTATCTGCCATCAAACTGGCTTTCTGCGTTGGGGCTGTATGCCTGGGCGCGGGTCGATGAATCTTCCGATAATAATTCATTGCTTAATCCGGCGAAGAAATTCACTTATCAGGCACCGCAAAACGTTGATGACACTTATGTCGTGTTTATCATCGGTGAAACCACGCGTTGGGACCATATGGGTATTTTCGGCTATGAGCGTAATACCACGCCGAAACTGGCCCAGGAGAAAAATCTGGCGGCGTTCCGTGGTTACTCCTGTGATACCGCAACCAAACTCTCACTGCGTTGCATGTTTGTACGTCAGGGGGGCGCGGAAGATAATCCGCAGCGCACATTAAAAGAACAGAACATTTTCGCGGTTCTGAAGCAGTTAGGATTCAGTTCTGACCTCTACGCTATGCAGAGCGAAATGTGGTTCTACAGCAACACGATGGCGGACAACATTGCTTATCGTGAGCAGATTGGTGCGGAGCCACGTAATCGTGGCAAGCCGGTAGATGATATGTTGCTGGTAGACGAAATGCAGCAATCGCTAGGGCGCAACCCGGATGGTAAGCATCTGATCATTCTGCATACCAAAGGTTCGCATTTTAACTACACCCAGCGTTATCCGCGTAGCTTCGCGCAGTGGAAGCCGGAATGTATTGGTGTTGATAGCGGCTGTACCAAAGCGCAGATGATCAACTCCTATGACAACTCGGTGACCTATGTGGATCACTTTATCTCCAGCGTGATTGATCAGGTTCGCGATAAGAAAGCGATTGTGTTCTACGCAGCTGACCACGGTGAGTCAATTAATGAACGCGAGCACCTGCACGGCACGCCGCGTGAACTGGCACCGCCGGAGCAGTTCCGCGTACCGATGATGGTCTGGATGTCAGATAAATATCTGGAAAATCCGGCCAATGCGCAGGCGTTTGCGCAGCTGAAAAAAGAAGCCGACATGAAAGTGCCACGCCGTCACGTAGAGCTGTACGATACCATCATGGGTTGTCTTGGCTATACTTCACCGGATGGTGGAATTAACGAAAACAACAACTGGTGTCACATCCCGCAGGCAAAAGAGGCAGCGGCTAACTAAGCGGCCTGCTGACTTTCTCGCCGATCAAAAGGCATTTTGCTATTAAGGGATTGACGAGGGCGTATCTGCGCAGTAAGATGCGCCCCGCATTCGGTGATTGGCGCAGCCTGGTAGCGCACTTCGTTCGGGACGAAGGGGTCGGAGGTTCGAATCCTCTATCACCGACCAAATTCGAAAAGCCTGCTCAACGAGCAGGCTTTTTTGCATCTGCAGCTCATGAGGATGAGAACCTCCGGGGGCAGGGAGGTTCGACTCGACGTAGGCCTGATAAGACGCGTCAGCGTCGCATCAGGCAAATGTGCCGGCCATTGTCGGATGCGGCGCGACCGCCTTATTCGACCTACACGACACACATTTCCCTGCCAAATTTGCGCCCCATATCTCACTATCCATTAACGGATTTGTGACAGAAACCATTGTCTTTTTTTATATTTGCTTAAATCTTTTTTTGCGTTACTTATGGCTGGCCCTGGCATTTTCCGCTGTGCGTTTTAGCGTTCATGGTATTAATCGCTCAGATATCCACCTTTTCCTCAGATTTTTTTCATTAAATGCATAAAACTTAATCACCAAATGTTGCTAAATATTAAGCTGATTGTTCTGGTCATGTTGGAGTAGCACAAATTTCTCTGCTGCAAATAGCTGTTTGAAGTTTTTTTAATCTTTGTTTGTGGATTCTCACCGTTGGTGTAAATCCCGGTTGGCTGTATTGACGTTTTCACATTCTGTTGACAGATTGTAGGTCACGAGGGGCATTTTATGGAGGATCCGCACTGTTACACTGATGTTAATTAGTACGGCATCCCCACCTCATAACGTTGACCCGACCGGGCAAAAAACAAAAAAGGTCAGGCAGCGACAACCCACTGCAAAGGGTTAAAACAACAAACATCACAATTGGAGCAGAATAATGCGTATTTCCTTGAAAAAGTCAGGGATGCTGAAGCTTGGTCTCAGCCTGGTGGCTATGACCGTCGCAGCAAGTGTTCAGGCTAAAACTCTGGTTTATTGCTCAGAAGGATCTCCGGAAGGGTTTAACCCGCAGCTGTTTACCTCCGGCACCACCTATGACGCCTCTTCCGTCCCGCTTTATAACCGTCTGGTTGAATTTAAAATCGGCACCACCGAAGTGATCCCGGGCCTCGCTGAAAAGTGGGAAGTCAGCGAAGACGGTAAAACCTATACCTTCCATCTGCGTAAAGGTGTGAAGTGGCACGACAATAAAGAATTCAAACCGACGCGTGAACTGAACGCCGATGATGTGGTGTTCTCGTTCGATCGTCAGAAAAACGCGCAAAACCCGTACCATAAAGTTTCTGGCGGCAGCTACGAATACTTCGAAGGCATGGGCTTGCCAGAGCTGATCAGTGAAGTGAAAAAGGTGGACGACAACACCGTTCAGTTTGTGCTGACTCGCCCGGAAGCGCCGTTCCTCGCTGACCTGGCAATGGACTTCGCCTCTATTCTGTCAAAAGAATATGCTGATGCGATGATGAAAGCCGGTACACCGGAAAAACTGGACCTCAACCCAATCGGAACCGGTCCGTTCCAGTTACAGCAGTATCAAAAAGATTCCCGTATCCGCTACAAAGCGTTTGATGGCTACTGGGGCACCAAACCGCAGATCGATACGCTGGTTTTCTCTATTACCCCTGACGCTTCCGTGCGTTACGCGAAATTGCAGAAGAATGAATGCCAGGTGATGCCGTACCCGAACCCGGCAGATATCGCTCGCATGAAGCAGGATAAATCCATCAATCTGATGGAAATGCCGGGGCTGAACGTCGGTTATCTCTCGTATAACGTGCAGAAAAAACCACTCGATGACGTGAAAGTTCGCCAGGCTCTGACCTACGCGGTGAACAAAGACGCGATCATCAAAGCGGTTTACCAGGGCGCAGGCCAGGCGGCGAAGAACCTGATCCCGCCGACCATGTGGGGCTATAACGACGACGTTCAGGACTACACCTACGATCCTGAAAAAGCGAAAGCCTTGCTGAAAGAAGCGGGTCTGGAAAAAGGTTTCTCCATCGACCTGTGGGCGATGCCGGTACAACGTCCGTATAACCCGAACGCTCGCCGCATGGCGGAGATGATTCAGGCAGACTGGGCGAAAGTCGGCGTGCAGGCCAAAATTGTCACCTACGAATGGGGTGAGTACCTCAAGCGTGCGAAAGATGGCGAGCACCAGACGGTAATGATGGGCTGGACTGGCGATAACGGGGATCCGGATAACTTCTTCGCCACCCTGTTCAGCTGCGCCGCCTCTGAACAAGGCTCCAACTACTCAAAATGGTGCTACAAACCGTTTGAAGATCTGATTCAACCGGCGCGTGCTACCGACGACCACAATAAACGCGTTGAACTGTACAAACAAGCGCAGGTGGTGATGCACGATCAGGCTCCGGCACTGATCATCGCTCACTCCACCGTGTTTGAACCGGTACGTAAAGAAGTTAAAGGCTATGTGGTTGATCCATTAGGCAAACATCACTTCGAAAACGTCTCTATCGAATAATTAAAAGCCATACAAGACTGATGGCAAAGGCAAAAATGCCTGATGCGCTCCGCTTATCAGGCCTACGAAAATTCTGCAATGTATTGAATTTGCACGATTTTGTAGGCCGGATAAGGCGTTAACGCCGCATCCGGCATAAACAAAGCGCACTTTGTCAACAATCTGTATACCCGGTGGCGCTGTGCCTCTGCGTGCAGCGCCATCCGGCAGCAATACTTCATTCCCTGTCCGATAAGGGCGGGAATTGATTTGTGAGCAATACAGACACGCAGTTCCAGGCTGCGGGTCACTATAGAGAATCCGGGTTATGTTGCAGTTTATTCTCCGACGTTTGGGACTCGTCATCCCCACGTTTATCGGTATTACCCTTCTCACATTTGCCTTTGTCCACATGATCCCGGGCGATCCGGTGATGATCATGGCGGGCGAACGTGGGATCTCCCCAGAGCGTCACGCGCAGCTGCTGGCTGAACTCGGCTTAGATAAACCGATGTGGCAGCAGTATCTCCATTACATTTGGGGCGTTATGCATGGCGATCTAGGCATTTCAATGAAAAGCCGCATCCCGGTTTGGGAAGAGTTCGTGCCGCGCTTCCAGGCCACGCTGGAACTTGGCGTCTGCGCGATGATTTTTGCTACGGCAGTCGGTATTCCGGTCGGCGTGCTGGCTGCGGTTAAACGCGGTTCCATTTTCGATCACACAGCGGTTGGCCTGGCGCTGACAGGTTATTCAATGCCTATCTTCTGGTGGGGCATGATGCTGATCATGCTGGTTTCGGTGCACTGGAACCTGACGCCCGTCGCCGGTCGGGTGGGCGATATGGTGTTCCTCGATGACTCCAATCCGTTAACCGGTTTTATGCTAATCGACACCGCCATCTGGGGTGAAGACGGCAACTTTATCGATGCCGTCGCCCATATGATCTTGCCTGCCATTGTGCTGGGTACTATTCCGCTGGCGGTCATTGTGCGTATGACACGCTCCTCGATGCTGGAAGTGCTGGGCGAGGATTACATCCGCACCGCGCGCGCCAAAGGGCTAACCCGCATGCGGGTGATTATCGTCCATGCGCTGCGTAACGCGATGCTGCCGGTGGTGACCGTTATCGGCCTGCAGGTGGGAACATTGCTGGCGGGGGCGATTCTGACCGAAACCATCTTCTCGTGGCCCGGTCTGGGACGCTGGTTGATTGACGCACTGCAACGCCGCGACTATCCGGTAGTGCAGGGCGGCGTATTGCTGGTGGCGACGATGATTATCCTCGTCAACTTGCTGGTCGATCTGCTGTACGGCGTGGTGAACCCGCGTATTCGTCATAAGAAGTAAGGGGACATCATGTCACAGGTTACTGAAAATAAAGTGATTAGCGCACCGGTGCCGATGACCCCGTTACAGGAGTTCTGGCACTATTTTAAACGCAACAAAGGCGCGGTCGTCGGGCTGGTTTACGTCGTCATCGTGCTGTTCATCGCGATCTTTGCCAACTGGATTGCACCCTATAACCCGGCGGAACAGTTCCGCGATGCACTGCTCGCCCCGCCAGCCTGGCAGGAAGGCGGCAGCATGGCGCACTTGCTGGGCACCGATGACGTAGGCCGTGATGTGCTGTCGCGCCTGATGTACGGTGCGCGCCTGTCGCTGCTGGTTGGCTGTCTGGTAGTTGTGTTATCGCTGATTATGGGCGTTATTCTCGGCCTGATCGCCGGTTACTTTGGCGGCCTGGTCGATAACATCATTATGCGCGTGGTCGATATCATGCTGGCGCTGCCAAGTCTGCTGCTGGCGCTGGTGCTGGTGGCAATTTTCGGCCCGTCGATTGGTAACGCCGCGCTGGCACTGACCTTCGTTGCCTTGCCGCACTATGTGCGCTTAACCCGCGCCGCCGTGCTGGTGGAAGTTAACCGCGATTACGTCACCGCGTCTCGCGTGGCGGGTGCCGGGGCGATGCGTCAGATGTTTATTAACATCTTCCCGAACTGCCTTGCGCCGCTGATTGTTCAGGCGTCGCTCGGTTTCTCTAACGCCATTCTCGATATGGCTGCTCTTGGTTTCCTCGGCATGGGGGCACAGCCGCCAACGCCTGAGTGGGGCACCATGCTCTCCGACGTGTTGCAGTTCGCGCAAAGCGCCTGGTGGGTAGTCACCTTCCCGGGCGTGGCGATCCTGCTGACGGTGCTGGCATTTAACCTGATGGGTGACGGTCTGCGTGACGCGCTCGATCCCAAACTGAAGCAGTAAGAGGTTCGAGATGGCGTTATTAAATGTAGATAAATTATCGGTGCATTTCGGCGACGAAAGCGCGCCGTTCCGCGCCGTAGACCGCATCAGCTACAGCGTAAAACAGGGCGAAGTGGTCGGGATTGTGGGTGAGTCCGGCTCCGGTAAGTCGGTCAGTTCACTGGCGATTATGGGGCTGATTGATTATCCGGGCCGCGTAATGGCAGAAAAACTGGAGTTTAACGGCCAGGATTTGCAGCGTATCTCAGAAAAAGAGCGCCGCAACCTGGTGGGTGCCGAAGTGGCGATGATCTTCCAGGACCCGATGACCAGCCTTAACCCGTGCTACACCGTGGGTTTCCAGATTATGGAAGCGATTAAGGTGCATCAGGGCGGCAACAAAAGTACCCGCCGTCAGCGAGCGATTGACCTGCTGAACCTGGTGGGCATTCCCGATCCGGCCTCGCGGCTGGACGTCTATCCGCATCAGCTTTCCGGCGGCATGAGCCAGCGCGTGATGATCGCCATGGCGATTGCCTGTCGGCCAAAACTGCTGATTGCCGATGAACCGACCACCGCGCTGGACGTGACCATTCAGGCGCAAATCATCGAACTACTGCTGGAGCTACAGCAGAAAGAGAACATGGCGCTGGTGTTAATTACCCATGACCTGGCGCTGGTGGCGGAAGCGGCACATAAAATCATCGTGATGTATGCAGGCCAGGTGGTGGAAACCGGTGATGCGCACGCCATCTTCCATGCGCCGCGTCACCCGTATACTCAGGCATTGCTGCGTGCGCTGCCAGAATTTGCTCAGGACAAAGAACGTCTGGCGTCGTTGCCAGGTGTCGTTCCCGGCAAGTACGACCGCCCGAACGGCTGCCTGCTTAACCCGCGCTGCCCCTATGCCACTGACAGATGTCGCGCTGAAGAACCGGCGCTGAATATGCTCGCTGGCGGGCGTCAGTCCAAATGCCATTACCCACTTGATGATGCCGGGAGGCCGACACTATGAGTACGCAAGAGGCCACCCTGCAACAACCGCTGTTGCAGGCTATCGACCTGAAAAAACATTATCCGGTGAAGAAAGGCATGTTCGCGCCGGAACGTCTGGTTAAAGCGCTGGATGGCGTTTCGTTTAACCTTGAACGTGGCAAAACGCTGGCAGTAGTGGGCGAATCTGGCTGCGGTAAATCGACCCTCGGTCGGTTGCTGACGATGATTGAAATGCCCACCGGTGGCGAGCTGTATTACCAGGGGCAGGATCTGCTTAAGCACGATCCGCAGGCGCAGAAGCTGCGTCGGCAGAAAATCCAGATCGTCTTCCAGAACCCTTACGGTTCGCTGAATCCGCGTAAAAAAGTCGGGCAAATTCTTGAAGAGCCGCTGCTGATCAACACCAGCTTAAGCAAAGAACAGCGTCGGGAAAAAGCCCTGTCGATGATGGCGAAAGTCGGCCTGAAAACCGAGCACTATGACCGCTATCCGCATATGTTCTCCGGCGGTCAGCGTCAGCGTATCGCTATTGCTCGCGGGCTAATGCTGGATCCAGATGTGGTGATTGCCGATGAGCCGGTCTCCGCGCTGGACGACGAACTCGGGGTTCAGGGCCAGCGCACGGGCAATGCAGATACGCTGGCGCTGGCCGCCGGAGAGCTTCGCCGGTTTGCGGTCGAGCAGCGCCTCCAGCTGCAGCATCTGCGCCACTTTGTCCACCCGCGGCTGCCAGCTGCTTTTCTCTTCCTTGCGCACCTTCATGCCGAAGGTGATGTTGTCGCGCACCGACAGATGGGGGAACAGGGCATAGTTCTGGAAGATCATCGCGAAGTTGCGCTCGCGCGGCGTGGCGGCGGTGATGTTCTCATCATGCAGCCAGATTTGGCCTTCGCTGACCGGCTCCAGCCCGGCGAGCAGGCGCAGCAGGGTGCTTTTCCCGCAGCCCGACGGGCCGACCAGCACCACGAATT
>OGDJ01000819.1_pt1 | contig 15000 bp, 16 predicted proteins | sample 1570401 | NCBI WGS metagenome assembly OGDJ01 (sample SAMEA2582185, study PRJEB24529) | metagenome | biome: Human gut stool | place: China | collected 2011
ATTTCTATTCAGAAATGGACATAGACAAAAATAGAAGAATCGGTCTTCTAGCAAAAGATGACTATGATGAGAAAGAAAACAAGAATTTTAATATTTCAGAAGCTATAACAGAAATTATAAATGATTTAAAAATTATTTATCCAAATCAAAAAATAAATTTTTCTTCTAAAAAAAGTTTCATTAATTCTGATTATCATCTTATAAGACAACTTTTTTTAAATCTTATTGAAAATGCTATTAAATATGGGAGAGATAAAGAGATTTATATAAATATAAGAGAAAATAAAAATATAATAGTAGATATTATTGATAATGGGGAAGGTATTAGTCAAGAAAATTTAAAACATATTTTTGATAGATTTTTTAGAGTAGATAAGGCAAGAAGTAGAGAAATGAAAAGTCATGGACTTGGTCTTTCAATAGTAAAAAAAATAGTAGAAACTTTAAATATCGACTTAGATATAAGAAGTGAATTAAATAAAGGAACTATTGTTACTCTTACTCTTCCGTTAAAATAAATTTATATAAAATAAAAAGGAGTTGTAATCTAATGAGTAGAATCATAAGTTAACAACTCCTTATTTGTCAATTAAAATTTATTAATTACTCTTCAGTAGAAGAAGTTCCATATTTAGATAATAGCTCTTGATTTTCTCTTCTCTCTTCTTCTAATTCTATTTTCTTAATAGATAATTTTATTCTTTGTTTCTCTTTATCTATTTCAACAATTTGAGCTTTTACAACATCTCCAACTTTAAATTTATCTTTTAAATTTTTAACAAAGTCTTTAGATGCCATTTGAGCAGGTACAAATCCATCTACACCTTTACTTAGATTTAAGAATAATCCAAAATCCATAATATTTTTAATCTCTTTCTCTACTGTTTGTCCTACTTTATAAGTTTCTAAAGCTACTTCCCATGGACTCTTAGTTAAAGCTTTTATACTTCCTTTTATTTTATTATCTTCCATATTTAACTCTATAACTTTAAAGTTTACAGTATCTCCTACAGAGAATTTTTTATTAGGTTCTCCTTGCCAATTATAATCAGATTGGTGGATAAATACATCTACTCCAGGCTCAACTTCTGCAAATAGTCCAAATGGTTTTACTTCTAAAACTATTGCCGTATTTAGGTACATGATTTAATAATTTTTGACGAAGAATTTCTTGATTAGCAAAATTATTTTTCAAAGCTTCTTCTAAAACTTTTGCTGATAACTCTTTTCCAACAGCAAATCTCTCCTCAGCAGTATCCCAAGGATTTTCACAAAGTTGTTTTATTCCTAATTTTAATTTTCTTTCAGCTGGTACAAACTCAAGAACTCTAACTTTTACAGTATCTCCCACTTGTACAAACTCTCCAAGATTAACTCTTTTCTTATTCCAAGTGAAGTCAGACATATGGATAAGTCCCTCTACTCCATCAGCTATTTCTACAAATACTCCATAAGGAAGTAATTTAGTAACTTTTCCTTCTACAACTGAACCTACTCCTACAGTTTCAGCTACAACATCCCAAGGATTTCTTGTTAAAGCTTTTATAGAAAGTTTTATATTTTTCTTTTCAGCTTCTAAAGAGATTATCTCTCCTTTTATTATATCTCCCTTTTTATACTCATCAGTTAATTTTTCTAATTTTTTCCAAGAGATTTCAGAGATATGTACAAATCCTCTTAAGTGTCCTATTTTTACTGATAATCCAAAGTCTAAAACATCAGTTACTTCAGCTTCAACTACATCTCCTACTTTTAATTGAGAAAACTCTTGTTCCTCTTTTTGTAGAGTGATATCTTTTCTTGAGAAAGTTATTTTTTTAGTTTTCTTATCTTTTTCTGTTTGGATATCTTTTATCATAAGTTGAACTTCTTTACCTATGAAGTTATCTCCATCTTTCATATTAATTTCTGATAGAGAGTTAGGTAAGAATCCTTGATGGAACATAGCTTCTACCATATATCCACCTTTTATTCTCTTTACAATTTTTCCTGTAATTATCTCTTTTTTTTCAAAAGCTTCTTCTAATTTTTTTAGATTATCTTCCATATCAATTCTTCTTCTTGAACCGATTATGAATTCTCCATCTTCAGTTTCTCCAACTAAAAGTATCTCTACTTCATCACCTATGTTATAAGCTAAAAGCTCTTCGTTTCTAACTCTAACACTTGTTGGTTGTCCTTGTACATCAAGATAAGCAAAGTTTCTATCTCTTTGTGCTATTATTCCTGTTGCTCTTACCCTTGTTTTTTCCTCTGCTGGTAAGTACTCATTTAGCAGAGCTTCAAATTCATCATAATTTTCGTTGTTATACATTAATGAATCCCCCTTATTTGATTTTCTATTTTAATTACTATTTCTTCTGGTGTTGAGGCTCCTGCTGTTATACCTATTTTATTCTTCCCTTCAAACCACTCTTTTTTTAAGTCATTCTCATCTTGAATTAAATATGTATTAGGATTATAACTAATTGAAATATCATATAACTTCTTAGTATTTGAACTAGTTTTTCCTCCTACAACTATGAGCATATCTACTTGTTGAGCTAATTCTTCTACAGCTTCTTGTCTCACTTGAGTAGCACCACATACCTTATCTAATATTTTAACATTTTGATAGCTATTTTCCAAATAACTTTTTATTTTTTCCAACTTTTTTTTATTTAAAGTTGTTTGCGTCAATAGACAGTACTCTTTTTTAGGATCTATCTCTATACTTTGTAGCTCTTCTAAGTCATTACAAACAGTTACCCTTTTTCCAAAAGAGATTATCCCCTTTACTTCAGGATGGTTTTTATCTCCTATAAATAATATATCATACCCTTTTTTTTCCATTTCTACAAGAGTTTTTCTTATTTGAGTTACAAATACACAAGTAGCATCATATATCTCTACCTCTTTTTCTTTTAGAATATTAAAAATTCTTTCTGAGGTACCATGAGCTCTAATTATTACAATATCTCCCTTTTGTAACTCATCTTTTCCTTGTAAAATATCCATCTCCTCTACAATTTTAAATCCTTGTTTTGAAAGTTGGTTTACTACATGCTCATTGTGGACTAACATTCCCAGTATATATATTCTTTTATCTCTATTTTTCTCATCGCTAGAAACTTTATGACACATACTAATAGCTCCAGCAACTCCAAAACAAAATCCCATATGCTTTGCTCTTATTATCTCCATAACTATTCCTCATTAAATTTTTTTACTTCTATTAAATCTACTAATGCATCTAACATCTCATCTTCATCAGGACCATCAGCTATAAGCTCCAATTTTCTTCCTTGTTCAGCTGCTAATAGCATAAGACCCATTATACTCTTACCATTTATCTCTTCATCATCACATTTTACAGTTATATCTGAATCAAATCCTGTAACAAGTTGAACAAACAGTGATGATGGTCTAGCATGAAGCCCCGCTTTATTTTTTATCTCTACTATTATACTTTTCATTTTTTAAAATCTCCTAATTTAATAATTTATATACTCTTTTAAAATATTTTTTACTTGCTCTTCTGTTTCACAACTTAAGATATTCTCTCTTATATTTTCTAAAGTTTTATACTCTAAACCTCTTACTAAAGATTTAGCAGATAGAATTGATGATTCTACCATACTTAAATCCTTTATCCCTAAGCTCAATAATGCAACTATCCCTTTTAAATCCCCTGCCATTTCTCCACATACAGAGATTTTTTTATTATATTTATCTGCTGCTTTTTTCACATGATATATAGCTCTTAACACTGCTGGATTAAATGAACTATATAATTCTCCAACTGTTTCAGATAATCTATCTGTAGCTAGTATATATTGAGTTAAATCATTGCTTCCAACGCTAAAAAAATCTATCTCTCTAGCAAAAGCCTCTGCCATCATTATAACTGATGGAACTTCTACCATTATCCCAACTTCTATATTTTCATCAAAAGCTATATTCTCTTTTCTTAAGTCTTCTTTTACTTTTTCTAAGATTTTATTTGCTTCTCTTACTTCTAATAAAGTAGTTATCATAGGATACATTATTTTTATGTTTCTCTCATTTGAAATTCTAAGTATAGCTCTTAACTGCGTTTCAAAGATATCTTGATATTTTAAGGAAAATCTTATTCCTCTCAATCCTAAAAATGGATTTGCTTCATTTGGCATTTTAAAGTATGAAAGCTGTTTATCTGCTCCAATATCTAATGTTCTTATTATAATGGGTTGCTCCTTTGAAAGACTATTCAAGATTTGTCTATATTTTTCTAACTGCTGTTCTTCAGTTGGAAAGGTTTGACTCTTCATATATATTAATTCTGTTCTAAGAAGTCCGACTCCTTTTACTAATTCTCTATCAATTTCATTGATTTTATCATGTTCACTATCTCCCAAATTCAAATACAGATTTATGTTTACTCCATCTTGAGTTACACTTGGAAGATGAGCTCCCTGTTTTATCAAATTGAGTTTCCTTAAGAATTTTTTTCGTTTCTTTTCATACTCTTTTATCTCTTCATCTGTCGGGTCTGCTATTACACATGTACTTTCTTCAGTTGTATCCAGTATAATTTTTTCTTTCCATTTATGATTAAAGACATCATTTACTCCCATTAGTGTAGGAATCTTCAAAGCTTTTGCTAATATAGCTAAATGAGAGGTTGTCCCTCCATATTCCATTATAATCCCTTTCAATTCGACTCCCTCTTTGTGGAGCTTTAAAAGTTCTGTTGGATAAATTTCTTTTGTTATTAATATTTTATTATTAAACTCTTTATAATCTTCATTTTCACTCTTTAGAGCTTCAATAAGTCTATTACTTACATCTTTAATATCCAACATTCTCTGTCTATATACAGGGCTATCTATATTTTCAAATAATCTTACAAACTTTTCAGTTGTTTCTTTTACTGCATACTCAGCTTTTTTTTGTTCCTTTTCTATTAACTTTTTTATATCAGAAATATACATTGGGTCTTTCAATAATAAAATATGTGCCTCTATTATTTCTAATTCTTTTTCATTTACTTTTCCCTTCAAATCAATTTTTAAATTTTTTAAATCAGAAATTGATTTTTTTATTCCTGCTTCCAGTCTTAAATTCTCTTTTCCTATCTCTTCAAAGGGGATATTTTCCTTTTCATTTTGTAAATTTGTGTCTATATCTAAATAAATCTCTCCTATTACAATTCCTTCATATACACAATTTCCTGACAATCGTTCCATAAAAAAATTCCACCCCTTTCTATCAGCTCCTATACTACATAAAATTATATCTTATTTTGGAATTTTTTTCAATTTTTTAATTGTATAAAAAAGTTTTTTAAAAAATTATTGATTATATTACGAACATGTGTTAAAATCTCTAATAAATAATTAATTTCATAAATATAATGTTTGTTTAGAAATTTTATTATTTAGTCTATATTTATAAGGAGGATTTATTAAATGAACACAATGTTAGATGTCTTTGGAGCAAATTATTTTTCAGAGCTTGAATTAAAAAGCAGGGTTCCTAGTTCTGTTTTTAAAAAATTTAAAGCAGTTCAAGCCGGTGAGGCCGAAATGTCTTTTGAAGTAGCCGATGTTATAGCTAACGCTGTAAAAAGCTGGGCAACTGAAAAAGGTGCCACTCACTTTACACACTGGTTCCAACCTCTTACTGAACTTACTGCTGAAAAGCACGAATCTTTCATTTCTGTTACTTCTGAAGGGACTATTATGTCTCAATTCTCTGGAAAAGATTTAATAAAAGGTGAAGCTGATACTTCTTCTTTCCCAAATGGTGGATTAAGGTCTACTTTTGAAGCTCGTGGATATACAGCTTGGGATACTAGTTCTCCTATGTTTATAAAAGGAGAAGGAATGACTAAATCTCTTTATATTCCTACTGCTTTTGTTGGATACAATGGAGAAGCATTAGATAAAAAAGTTCCACTTTTAAGGTCTATTAAATCTATTGAAGCTCAAGCTTTAAGAATACAAAGACTTCTAGGAGATTTTTCTACTAAACATGTTAATGTAACTCTTGGGGTAGAACAAGAATATTTCCTTGTAGAAAAAGAGTTTTGGGATAGAAGACAAGATTTAGCTTTAGCAGGTAGAACTTTATTTGGAAATCTTCCACCTAAAGGACAAGAAATGAATGACCACTACTATGGAACTATAAAAGAAAGAGTAGAAGTATTCATGTCTGAATTAGATGCTGAGCTTTGGAAACTTGGAGTTATGGCAAAAACAAAGCATAACGAAGTTGCTCCTAACCAATTTGAGATAGCTTTAATGTTTACTTCTGCCAATGTTTCTGTTGACCAAAACCATCTTGCTATGGATACAATCAAAAAAGTAGCGAATAGACATGGTTTAGCTGCCCTTTTACATGAAAAACCATTCCAAGGAGTAAATGGTTCTGGAAAACATTGTAACTGGTCATTAGCTACTGACACTGGTATCAATCTTTTTGACCCAGATAATTTAACACCTGATAACTTACAATTCCTTCTTTATACTATGGCTGTTGTAGAAGGAATAGATAAATATGCTGATATTTTAAGAGCATGTACTGCTACTCCAGGAAATGACCATAGACTTGGAGGACATGAAGCTCCACCAGCAGTAATCTCTATATTCTTAGGAGAACAATTACAAGAGTTGTTTGAAAATATAGGAAATGCTTCTTTCTTAGAATCTGCTGATATAAATAAAACTATTGATATTGGAGTACGTATTCCAAAAATAGCAAAAGATTTATCTGACAGAAACAGAACTTCTCCTTTTGCTTTTACTGGAAACAAATTTGAATTTAGAATGCCTGGTTCTAGTGCCTCTGCATCTACTCCAGTATTTATGATAAATACAATTGTTGCAGATGTTTTAAAAGAATATGCTGATATTCTTGAAAAAACTGACCCTACAAAAAGTATCAATAAATATATTATAAAACTTATAAAAGAAAGATATAATCTTCATAAAAGAGTTATCTTTAATGGTAACGGATATGAAAGCTCTTGGATAGACAGAGCAAAAGAACTTGGACTTTCTAACTTAAAAAATACAGTAGAAGGTATTCCAGTTTATATTAGGGAAGAAACTATTGCTCTTTTTGAAAGAAATGGAGTTCTTTCTAGAAATGAACTTTATTCAAGATTTAAAGTATATAGTGATAGATATAATAAACAAACTAATATTGAAATCTCAACCGCTATAAGAATGGCTAGAAATGAGATTTATCCTTGTGTTATTAAATATGTAACTAATATTTCTCAAATGATAAATAGTGTAAGAGAAGCTTTAAAAGAGGAAGAGTTTATCCAATTTGATAAAGAGCATCTAATAAAAGTTATTAATTTTAAAAATCAACTAAAAAATTGTATAACAGATTTAAATGAAGGATTAAAAGTGGCTACTGCAATAGCTGACGAATATGAAAGAGCTTGTTACTATAATAATGAGCTAGTTCCTATGCTTAACCAAATGAGATATGTAGTTGACTCATTAGAGTTATTAGTTGATAAGACAGTATGGCCTATCCCTACTTATTATGATTTATTATTTAGATTATAATATGCAACAAAAGAGACTGTTGCAAATTCTTAAATTGAAATCAAAAAATAAAAACATTTAACAATATAAAAGGAAAAAAGTTTACTTCAATTTGCTAGTGCTTACGCACTGCTCATTATAGTAAATTTTTTTCCTTTTTTATAAATATTATTTTTAACTTGCATTTATTATGACTAATTTAGTATAATTAAGATAAGAAAAAATATATTTCTAGGAGGAAATCTATGTCAGTATTATTTATTAATTATCCTAAATGTAGTACATGTGTTAACGCAAGAAAATGGTTAGAAGAGAATAAAATAGAGTTTAAAAGTAGACATATTGTTGAAAATAACCCTACAAAAGAAGAGTTAAAAAAGTTTATAGCTCTAAGCGGATTACCTGCAAAAAAATTCTTTAATACAAGTGGTATTTTATACAGAGAGATGAACCTAAAAGAAAAACTTGCTACAGCTACTGAAGAGGAGATGGTAGAAATTTTATCTTCTAATGGTATGCTAGTTAAAAGACCTCTAGTAGTTACAGATAAAGGAGTTTTAATTGGATTTAAAAAAGATAAGTGGGAAGAGTTTTTCAAATAATAGGAGGTATTTATGAATAAGCTTTATGAAATTGATAGAGAAATTTTTGAAGCAATTGAGGCAGAAAAGAAAAGGCAAAATGAAGGGATTGAATTAATAGCATCTGAAAACTTTGTATCTGAAGCTGTACTTGAAGCAGCTGGAAGTATAATGACAAACAAATATGCTGAAGGTTATCCTGATAAAAGATACTATGGTGGTTGCCATATTGTAGATATAGCTGAAAAGTTAGCTATTGAAAGAGCTAAAAAACTTTTTAATGTAAATTATGTAAATGTTCAACCTCACTCTGGTTCACAAGCAAATATGGGAGTCTATAAGGCACTTCTTAATATTGGAGATACAGTTTTAGGAATGAAATTAGATCATGGGGGACATCTTACTCATGGAAAAAATGTAAATTTCTCTGGAAAAGATTATAATATTGTTTCGTATAGTGTTTCTAAAGAAGACGAAAGAATAGATTATGATGAAGTAGAAAGAATAGCTCTTGAAACTAAACCAAAAATGATAATAGCTGGAGCTAGTGCATATTCAAGAATAATAGATTTTAAAAGATTTAGAGAGATTGCTGATAAAGTTGGAGCTTATTTAATGGTAGATATGGCACACATAGCTGGACTTATTGCTACCGGGGTGCATCCTTCACCTGTTCCATATGCTCATGTAGTAACTACCACTACTCATAAAACACTAAGAGGTCCTCGTGGTGGAGTAATTATGACTAATGATGAAGAGATAGCTAAAAAAATTGATAAAACTATATTCCCTGGAATACAAGGTGGACCACTTATGCATATAATAGCTGCTAAAGCTGTGGCTTTTAAAGAGGCTTTAACTCCAGAATTTATAGAGTATCAAAAGCAAATTGTAAAAAATGCTCAAACTTTAGCAAAAGTATTAGAAAATGGTGGACTTAGAATAGTAAGTGGTGGAACTGATAATCATATGATGCTTATAGATGTAAAATCTAAAGGGCTTACTGGAGCTCAAGTTGAAAAAGCATTAGATATGGCTGGGATAACTGTAAATAAAAATGGTATTCCTTATGATACTGAAAAACCTATGGTTACAAGTGGAATAAGAGTAGGAACTCCTGCTATGACAACTAGAGGAATGAAAGAAAAAGAGATGGAAGAGATTGGAAGCTTTATTCTTAGAGTTATGGAAAATATTGATAATGAAACTGAACTTTTAAAAATAAAAGAAAAAGTTAAAGCTCTTTGTTTAAAATTTCCACTATATCAATAATATAAAAAGAGAGTTTCATATGAAACTCTCTTACTTTTATATTCTCTCTAAAATTATAGAGCTGCTTTTGCAGTTTCTGCTAATTTTGTGAACTCAGCTGCATTATTTAAAGCGATATCAGCTAAAACTTTTCTATCTAATACGATTCCAGCTTTCTTAAGTCCGTTCATTAAAGTTGAATATGTTAATCCATTTAATCTAGCAGCTGTATTTATTCTGATGATCCATAATTGTCTCATTCTTCTCTTAGTTACTTTTCTATCTCTTGTAGAGTAAGCTGCTGCTCTCATTGTAGCTTGTTTAGCTTGTTTTATAACGTCACCAGAAGCACCTCTAAATCCTTTAGCTGCTCTTAAAACTTTTTTATGTTTTCTTCTTCTAACTATACCAGTTTTAACTCTCATTACATTTCCTCCTGACTATTTCACACAAAAATTTGATTATGATAAATTAATTATCTTCCTACTCCATATGGTAATAAAGCTTGCATATGTCTTGTTAAAGTCTCAGTTACTACGAAGTCTTTCTTTAAGTTATTTTTTCTCTTTCTATCTTTTTTAGTTAAGATATGGCTTTTTCCTGAGTGTTTAATTACAAATTTACCTGTTCCTGTAACTTTAATTCTTTTTCTAGCTCCTCTATGAGTCTTCATTTTTGGCATAATAATGTCCTCCTCTCAAATATCTAAATCTGTTTTATTATTAATTATTTTTTTGGTGATAAGATTATATGTTTTTGCTTATCATTGTATTTTTTATCAGCTTCAGCTATCTCAGCAAATTTTTCAGCTATCTCATCAAGTGTATCTACACCTAATGTAGCATGCATCTTTTCTCTTCCAAATAACACTAATGTTACTTTTACTTTATTTTCTTTTTCTAAGAATTTCTTAATTTGAGACATCTTAGTTTCTAAATCATGGCTATCTATTCTAGCTGTTACTTTTACTTCTTTTACAACTGTTTGTTTTTGATTTTTCTTAGCTTCTTTAGCTTTTCTAGTTTGCTCATATCTGTATTTTCCAAAATCCATGATTTTACATACAGGTGGCTTTGCAGTAGCCGCTATTTCCACTAAATCTAATCCCTCTTGTCTAGCTAATTCAAGTGCTGCATTTGCACTCATTACTCCTAATTGTTCCCCAGAAGATGAGATTATTCTAAACTCTTTTCCTTTAATTTTTTCATTAATTCTAATTTTATCAGTAATAGTAAGCACCTCCATTTTTAATTATAAATAAAAAACAGGACAAACTATGCCCCGTATCTCAACTTTTATAATAAACAAATGTTAATTCTCATTTTTAAAAGTTTTTACCTTGTGTAAGCTCTTAGTAGCCCATAAGGTGAGAAACAGGTAGTTTCTTCTTTAATCTCTATTTAATTACCTATATAATTATATTCGATTTACTACAAAAAGTCAAGTATTTTCTTTATTTTTTCTAACTAGCTATTTATCTTAGCTCTAAGTAAATTTACTCCTAAAACTATAAAAATTGTTCCAGAAACTCTATTAATTATTTTTCCAAAACTTTCATTTTTCTTTAAAAACATTGCTATAAATGATGCAAAAATAGAAAGAGATACACACCATACTCCTGAAATAGCAAATGAAGTTAATCCTAAAATTGCAAAGGGAATTGCTCCATAGTTATTTGCTGTATCTACAAATTGTGGTAAGAAAGCTAAGAAAAACAGTGCAACCTTTGGATTTAAAATATTAGTTATCATTCCTTGAAAAAATGATTTTTTTAGATTTTCTTTAGGGCCCTCTCCTTCTGCTACTAATAAACTATCTTTAGCTTTGATACTTTTTATTCCCATATAAACAAGATACATCGCACCTAAAAATTTTACTATATTAAATGCTGTAATCGAATTTCTTAAAATAAGAGATAATCCAAAAGCAGCTAAAAAAGTATGCACTAATATTCCTGAACATATTCCTAATGCTGAATAAACTCCAGACTTTCTACTATTGATTATAGATTGTCCCAATATAAACATAGTGTCACTTCCAGGTATCAAAGCTAAAATTATACATGATGTTATATACATTTCATAGTTTATAATCCCTAACATACTTTCTCCTTTTTCATTACTTTTTTATAGTATAGATTATATTTTTACTATTTTTATTATTTACATAAAAAAAGAGAGCATAAACTCTCTATATCTTATTAAAATTTAAAGTGGCGCGCCCGAGAGGAATCGAACCCCTAACCTTCTGATCCGTAGTCAGACGCTCTATCCAATTGAGCTACGAACGCAGTTTTATAAAAAAAGGGTAGTTTTACTACCCGTTTAATTTCAAATGGCGGTGAAGGAGAGATTTGAACTCTCGGTACCGTTTATAGGTACTCTCCCTTAGCAGGGGAGTGCATTAGGCCACTCTGCCACTTCACCGTTTATGGCGGAAGATCAGAGATTCGAACTCTGAAGCCTTGCGGCGCCGGTTTTCAAGACCGGTTCCTTACCAATTAGGATAACCTTCCAAGCACATAAGATAATATCATATATTTTTATTTTTGTCAAATATTTTTTTAATTATTATTATTTTTTAAACTCATCTCTTTAGATTTTTTGATAGTTTCAGTTACAGCCTTAATAACAGCTCCTCTAAATCCTGCCTCTTCTAAATATCTTACTCCTACTATTGTAGTTCCTCCAGGTGAACAAACATTATCTTTTAATTCTCCTGGATGTTTTCCACTTTCTAAGAATAACTTTCCACATCCTACTAAAGTTTGCCCTACTAATTTATAGGCATCACTTCTTGGTAATCCCTCATATACAGCTGCATCAGCAAGAGCCTCTATAAACATAAACATAAAAGCAGGAGATGAACCAGAAGCTCCAATTACAGCATCAAATAACTCCTCTTTTGTTTCAATAGCTACTCCAATTTTTTCAAAAAGCTCTTTAAAAAACTTTTTCTCTTCTTCTTCTATATTTTCATTAAAAGCATATGCTATACATCCCTCTTGAACCATAAGTGGAAGATTTGGCATAGTTCTTACTATCTTACTATTTCTATTATCTATTTCATCTAAAATATTTTCCATAGTTATTCCAGGTGCCATAGCTACAATTATCTTACTACTATTAACATTATCTTTTATCTTATCTATTACATCAAAATATACATTAGGTTTTATTGCTAAAAATATAATATTACACTCATCAACTACTGCTACTTCATTCTCTAAAATATTAATATTATATTTTTCTGATATTTCTTTACCTTTTATTTTATCATATACATATATATTATTTAATTCTACCATTTCTGAGTTTATAATACCTTTTAAAAAGGCTTCTCCCATATTTCCACAACCTATAAATCCTAACTTCATAACATTCTCCTTATTTATCAAGATAGATATTAAATCTATCTGTAATCTCTTTTAATTTATCTAATTTTTCAACTGTATTTTCTTTATCTACCATTCCTAATTTTACTAATAATGCATTTATTATTACAGTTCCTGGAACAAATGTATAAGCTTTCTCTCCATTTTTAGTAGTTAAAACTAAATCTGAAATATTTCCTAAAGTTGAATCTTTTTTATCTGTAATAGTTATTACTTTATTTCCATGCTCTTTAAAGAATTCTGTAACTTGATAAGTAAAATTAGTATAAGGGTGGAATGATATTGTAAGTAGTAAGTCATCTGGTTGAGTATATAGAAGTTTATCTGTAAAGTCTGATGCTCCAGATATCATCAGTTCAACACCTTCTCTAAACTCTTTTAGCATAAAGTATAGATAGTAAGCTAAGGCATAGGATCCTCTTGCTCCTAGAATATATAATTTTCTACTACTATTTATCCAATCGACTGCTTGGTCTAAACTTTTTTCAATTTCAAAGACATCCATCTCTTGTAATAACTCTATATTAGTATTAATCATTTCTTGTAATACAGAGCTGCTGTCATCTCTTTCAGTAATACTATTTTTTAACCCTTTCATATATGAAGTTTGTTGTTCTACTTCTTTTTGGAAGATTTTTTGAAAATCTGGATAACCTTTAAATCCTAAATTTTTAGAAAATCTTGTTATTGTAGCTGGACTTGTTTCTGTCTCCTTAGCTAACTCATTTATTGAAATAAAAGATATTATACTTTGGTTATACTTTATGTATTCAGCTATTTTTTTGAAGCTTTTACTAAAAGAATTATAGTTATCATCTAAATACCTCAATATTTTCTTCTTCATAAATTTCCCTCTTTCTTATTAAAATTATAATTATATATAATTTATTATATTCCATTATAAAGAGAAATGCAAAATAATTTTTACTTTTTTGATAATTATATTACCATTTTATTTTCAATAGGTAGCTCCTCTACTATGCTATTATTAAAAATATTTTCAAGATATCTAAAGGTATTATCTAAATTACTTGTTCTTATAGTCACATCGTTTCCTTTATATGAAAATTTTATGTTAAATATTTTATTTCTACCAGTTACTTCACAAATTAATTTCGCTCTTTCAAAAGAAGTTTCCCATTTTTTATTTTTTATTAATATTTTCATATGAACCCTCCAAATTTATATTTAGAAATAGATAACTATATTTATAGATATATATTATAACTTTTTTAAAAGAATGTCAATATTTTTTTAATAATCCTTTATTTTATAAAGTTTTTATTGCTATTTTCCAAAAAATATATTATAATTATTTATATATATAAATAGGAGGTAATGTTATGGATTTTAAAACTTATTTAAAAGTTAGAAGAGAAGCTCTTGGAATTAGCCAAAATAAATTTGCAAAAATGGCTGGTATTACTCAATCATATTATAATGGAATTGAAAGAGGAGAGGTTAAAAATCCACCAAGTGAAGAGATTTTAGATAAGTTTGTTAGTCTATTACTTCTTACTCCTTCTGAGGGTGAAAAATTAAAATATCTTGCAGCTATTGAAAGAACTCCTGCAATTATTTTAAATGAAATAAAAAGATTATCTGATGAAAAAGAACTTTCTAAAAGACAAGTGATAAAAGATATTTCCAATAATAATACTCTTGTTCCTCTATTTTCTAGAATTAGTGCTGGTATAGGTGTTATTACTGATGAAGAACCTATTGATTATATCTCTCTTCCAGGAATAAAAAATACTGAAAATGTCTTTGCTATAAATGTAAAAGGGGATTCTATGGAACCTACTATAAAAAATCAATCTATTATCATTTGTAGACAGGGTTCTGAATTAAGAGATGGAGAGGTTGGAGCTTTCTTAGTAAATGGAGAATCTTTTGTTAAAAGAATAAAAGTTACTAAAAACTTCTTTGCTCTTTTAAGTGATAATCCTAACTATCAACCAATATATGTTTACCCACAAGATGAGTTTAAGGTAATAGGAAAAGTTTTAAAAGTTATCAATGATGTTAGATAAATATTAGAATTTAAGAGATTAGAATAACTCAAGAATGACTTTTGTTCAAAAAATAAAAAAAGGAAAAAATTTACTGTAATGACTATTGTATAATCGCTAGCGATTGGAAGTAAATTTTTTCCTTTTGTATTATTAATAACTATTCAGCTAATAAATTAATTTTAGAAAACTCAAAGAATTGTGTAATTTATGAAGAGAAGTTAGATTAACTCAGCGAA
>OGDJ01000825.1_pt1 | contig 14886 bp, 10 predicted proteins | sample 1570401 | NCBI WGS metagenome assembly OGDJ01 (sample SAMEA2582185, study PRJEB24529) | metagenome | biome: Human gut stool | place: China | collected 2011
TGGTCGGTGGTGCAGGTGAAGATACGATTCTTGCCCGTGTAGGCGAAGGTATTGTCTCCTCCATCGGTTCCTCCGAAAACCACAAATCGGTACTCGAAAACCCCGACTCCATCTCCAAACTTGTGTTGCGTAAGGGACTGGATGCCGGTACTGCCTTCGAAATTCTTTCCATTGATATTGCCGACATCGATATAGGCCGTAACATCGGAGCTTCCTTGCAGATAGACCAGGCCAACGCCGACAAAAACATCGCTCAGGCAAAGGCTGAGGAACGTCGTGCTATGGCTGTTGCCCTGGAACAGGAAATGAAAGCCAAAGCTGAAGAAGCTCGTGCTAACGTGATTCAGGCAGAAGCAGAAGTGCCTAAAGCCATGGCAGAAGCCTTCCGCACCGGCAACCTCGGTATCATGGACTATTACCGGATGAAGAATATTCAGGCCGACACCGACATGCGGAGCAGCATTGCCCGCCCTGATTCACACCCGGCCGGACATGAACCTATCGGCAAATAAAAAGACAGAAACAAAACACTTAACTTGCTAACTAAAAACAAATGCGTATGAAAAAGTATTTTCCTCCTTCAGAACTGATCATCAATGAAGATGGTTCGGTGTTCCACCTCCACGTGAAACCAGAACACCTGGCAGATAAAGTCATCCTGGTAGGCGACCCCGGACGTGTAGCTCTCGTAGCCTCTCATTTCGACACCAAAGAATGCGAAGTAGAAAGCCGTGAGTTCCGTACCGTGACCGGTACCTATCAGGGCAAACGCATCACGGTAACCTCTACCGGTATCGGATGCGACAACGTAGACATCGTAATGAATGAACTCGACGCACTGGCCAACATCAATTTCCAGACCCGTGAAGAAAACGAAACCTTCCGTCAGTTGGAAATTGTGCGTATCGGTACCTGCGGCGGTTTGCAACCTTATACGCCTGTAGGCACCTACATCTGTTCCGCTATCTCCGTGGGATTTGACGGGCTTCTGAACTTCTACGAAGGACGTAACGCGGTGTGCGACCTGCCCATGGAACGTGCCCTGCTCAACCACTTAGGTTGGACGGGCAATCTCTGTGCACCGGCTCCCTATGTGATTCATGCTAACGAAGAACTGGTAGACCGTATCGCCGGTACAGACATGGTACGTGGTGTGACAGTAGCCTGTGGCGGTTTCTTCGGTCCGCAAGGACGCCAGCTCCGTATTCCACTGGCCGACCCGCACCAGAACGAGAAAATCGAGAGCTTCGAATATCAGGGTCGCCGCATCACCAACTTCGAGATGGAAAGTTCCGCACTGGCCGGACTGGCACGTCTGCAAGGCCATAAAGCTACCACCGTGTGCATGGTCATTGCGAACCGAGTAGCCAAGGAAGCCAACACCGGATACAAGAACAAGATTGACGATCTGATTAAAGTCGTACTTGAAAGAATATAACAAACTTATTATGAATCAACAGGTTCTCTTCTTCGGGAGAGAACCTGTTTTTATGTCTGAAAACTCACTCATATGGAAGCAAGTTTTAAATCCACCCTTACCGACAAGCGTCAGCGATACGCTCAGTTCCTCGAACAGTTCGCCCCTCTGATTGAAGGCGAGAAAAACGAAATCAGCGTACTGGCCAACACCAGTGCCGCCCTGAAAGAAGCCTTCGGATTCTTTTGGGTAGGCTTCTACCTCGTACACGAAGGCGAACTCCACCTTGGCCCGTTTCAGGGCAGCGTGGCCTGCTACCGCATCAAGAAAGGACGCGGCGTATGCGGCACCGCCTGGGCTGAAGCCCGTACCCAACTCGTGCCCGACGTAGATAAGTTCCCCGGCCACATTGCCTGCAGTTCCCTCTCCCGTTCCGAAATCGTCGTGCCGATGATAGTCGCAGGAGAAGTGCGGGGCGTGCTCGACATCGACAGCGACCAGCTGGCTACATTCGATGAAACGGACCGTGAATACCTCGAAAAAGTAGTCGACCTGCTGGTGAAAACCCTCTACCAGCCCGCATAAATCTGTCGGCTACGCTTCCGGATGTAACTCGAAAACCGTATCTTTGCAAGGATTTTAAAAAGACATACACACGTGAACATATTACAAACTGAAGATACCATCTGTGCCATTGCCACCGCTCAGGGTGGAGCCATCGGCACCATCCGCGTGTCGGGGCCGGAAGCCATCACCCTCACCGACCGCGTCTTTAAGCCCGTTTCCGGCAAACCATTAGCCGGACGCGCACCTTATACTCTCACCTTCGGCTATATCCTCACGCCCGAAGGAGAAATCATCGACGAAGTGCTGGTCAGCCTTTTCCGTGCCCCCCACTCTTACACTGGTCAGGATTCCACGGAAATTTCCTGCCACGGATCGAGCTATATCCTCCAGCAAGTGATGCAGCTCCTTATCCGCCAAGGATGCCGTGCCGCAGGACCGGGTGAATATACCCAGCGTGCCTTCTTGAATGGCAAGATGGACCTGAGCCAGGCCGAAGCCGTGGCCGACCTCATTGCATCCACTTCCGCCGCTACCCACCGCATGGCCATGAACCAGATGCGTGGCGGATTCAGCCGTGAACTGGCTGTCCTGCGTGACAAGCTGCTCCACCTCACCTCCCTCATGGAACTAGAACTCGACTTCAGCGACCACGAAGAACTGGAGTTTGCCGACCGTTCGGAACTGGAAGACATCGCCCGTCAGATTGAGCAGGTTATCCATCACTTGGTAGATACGTTCAGCGTGGGCAATGCCCTGAAAAACGGAGTGCCCGTGGCTATCGTCGGCGAAACAAATGCCGGTAAGTCCACCCTGCTGAATGCCCTCCTGAACGAAGAACGTGCCATCGTGAGTGACATCCACGGTACCACTCGCGATGTAATTGAAGATACCATGAACTTGGGAGGTATCACCTTCCGCTTCATCGATACCGCCGGTATCCGCGAAACAACCGACACCATCGAAAGCTTAGGCATCGAACGAAGCTTCCAGAAGCTGGATCAGGCCGACATCGTGCTTTGGGTTATTGATGCCACTTGTGCCGAAGAGCAATACCGTCAGTTGGCCGACAAGATTCTTCCTCGCTGCAAAGGTAAGCACCTGGTGATTGTGCTCAACAAAGCGGACTTGCTTTCATCGGCTGATTCTTCAGCAGATAAACAACTCGCTCGCCTGAAAGCGGCTCTCCCCGACTTGCCGGAGGATGCTTGTGTGCTTTCCCTTTCGGCTAAGCAGAAAGAGGGACTTTCTCAGCTTCAGAAGCAGTTGGTGGACTTTGCCGCCCTGCCTGACCTGTCGCAGAACGATGTAGTGGTGAGCAACATCCGCCACTATGAAGCACTGAGCCGTGCGCTGGAAGCTATCCACCGCGTACAAGACGGGCTGACCATGCAACTCTCCGGTGACCTGGTTTCACAAGACCTTCGCGAATGTCTTTATCACTTGGGGGAAATCGTGGGCGGCACAATTGAGACGGATGAGGTGCTGGGGAATATTTTTAAGCACTTTTGTGTGGGTAAGTAATTGTCTGTTTTCAAGCGAATATAGATATAAAGGCTACTGATTTCCAGTAGCCTTTTATCATTTAGAAAGAAGAGTTGATATAATCAAATCACTTTTCAAAAAACAAACTCCTGTATATTCTTTAAAATATAGTTAAATTTACCTCGACACGTACGTGACGAGGTCTTGACACGTTCGTGCTGATGTCTCGTCACGTTCGTGTCGAGACCTTGACAGCTACGTGTCGAGGTATTTGGGTATAGGCGCAATCACATCTGCGTCTATGGCACATAAAATCTTTTATCCTATCTTCTTCAATGTGGCATAATATTTTTACCTTTGTATGGTTTACCTGCACATTGAGCGCAGACATGAAAAATTTTATCACCGAAAAAAATAATACAACCTTATGGCAAAGAAAAATAATACAGCAGATATTGGCTTTGAAAAAGAAATATGGAAAGCAGCCGATTTACTACGAGGAAACCTCGATGCTTCAGAATATAAATCCGTAGTTCTGGGACTTATTTTCCTGAAATACATTTCTGACCGTTTCGAGGCCAAATACAATGAGCTTGTAGAAGAAGGCGACGGCTTTGAAGAAGACAAAGATGAATACACTTCCGAAAACATTTTCTTTGTACCGCAGGAAGCACGCTGGGCTGTAGTAGCAGAAGCCGCACATACCCCCGAAGTAGGTACAGCCATAGACAATGCCATGCGCCTGATTGAAAAAGAGAATCCACGCCTGAAAGGCATTCTGCCCAAAAACTTTGCCCGCCCCGAGTTGGATAAAAGACGACTGGGCGATGTGGTAGACCTTTTCACCAACATTCAGATGAAAGAACACGGCGATTCAAAAGATATTTTGGGCCGTACATACGAATATTGTCTTTCAAAGTTTGCCGAGGCTGAAGGCAAACTGGCCGGAGAGTTCTACACCCCTGCCTGTATTGTCCGCACGCTGGTAGAAGTGTTGCAGCCCTATAGCGGCCGCGTATACGACCCCTGCTGCGGTTCTGGCGGTATGTTCGTACAGTCTGCCAAGTTTATCAATGAACACCAAGGAAACATAAACAACATCTCTGTATTCGGACAAGACAGCAACCCTACCACATGGAAAATGGCACAAATGAACTTAGCCATTCGCGGTATAGAAGCCGATTTAGGCAAGTTTGCAGCCGATACCTTCTTCGATGACCAGCACCCTACCCTTAAAGCCGATTACATCTTGGCCAATCCGCCTTTCAATTTGAGCGACTGGGGAGCCGATAAGTTGCAGGATGATGTACGCTGGAAATACGGTATTCCCCCTTCAGGCAATGCCAACTTTGCATGGATTCAGCACATGATTCATCACCTCTCCCCCCACGGACGCATCGGCATGGTGCTGGCCAATGGTGCCCTTTCTTCGCAATCAGGCGGTGAAGGCACAATCCGTGAGAATATCATCAAGGCAGATTTGGTAGAATGTATTGTGGCAATGCCTTCTCAATTATTCTATACCACCGGTATCCCCGTATCCCTCTGGTTCCTCAACCGCGCCAAGAAGCAAACGGGAAAAATTCTGTTCATCGATGCCCGCCAGATGGGAACAATGGTGACCCGCAAGCTGCGTGAACTGACGGAAGAAGACATTCAGCGTATCGCTAAAACGTACAATGATTTTCAGGCAGGAGTATTGGAAGATGAAAAAGGATATTGTGCAGCAGCTACCCTTGATGAAGTAGCCAAGCAGGACTACATACTTACCCCGGGACGTTATGTGGGCATAGCCGAAGCGGAAGACGACGGCGAACCGTTCCTGGAAAAAATGGAGCGACTCACTTCAGAATTGTCTGAAATGTTTGAGAAGTCGCACCAATTGGAGGAAGAGATTAGAAAGCAGTTGGGGAGTATTGGGTTTAAGATTTAATAGCTAGCCTATGAACTTGGATTTATGTACGATTGATTGGACTGCTATCGGTTCAATAGCTACTGTTATAGCCATGATTATAGCCTACCGAACTATTTATATATCGGTGAAGCAAAATAAAGACAACCAAAAGTTTCAAACCTTGTTGGTTCAACGTGAAATTGAGCAAAAAAGATTAGACGAACTGGTTGACAACATTATGATAATCAATGACTCTATACAGCCCATTGTTGTTGCTGATTATTCAGTGAAATTAACAAAAGGGATTTTCACAGAAGACGACAGACATTTTATAGATGAAATGGCAGCAAATGATATATCCAACAATAATAGGCTTAGTGTTCAATTAATCAAGTATGATAGAAATGAATCTGCGAAAAAAGTATTGATGATATTAAGTAATATGCGTCAGAAATATGGTGAATGGGTTAGAGATTTATCTATTCTCAATTTGTACAAAACAAATTACATAATTTTCCCGGATGAATTAAGAAGAATAATTCTAACTATGGCTAATATGTCAAAAGAAATTGCACCTAAGTATGAAAAAGATATTCATTTTATAATTAATGAGAAAAACAATGACTTGAACAAGGCAATAAACTTAATGAATATTTTCTGCTATACTATTTCTTCTTATTTAAATGAACAGAAAAAAATATTTGAAGATGAGTTATGTGCGTTTGTCAAGGAAGAACAAAAAAGAATAGATAGTATGATTTTTCATGATTTAATAAGATGAATAAATGGAAGAATGGAAAGAATATAGATTGGGTGATATTGCAACTATAAAAGGAGGCAAACGACTGCCTAAAGGAGTAAACCTAATTAAGGCTCCTAACAATCACCCATATATAAGAGTTCAGGACTTGGGGCATGAAAAAACTTTAGAGTTAAACTCATCTTATGCATATGTTGACGATGAAACTCAAAAGTTTATCTCAAAATATATAGTAAATACAGGAGATATTATCATGTCAATTGTAGGAACAATAGGTTTAATTGGCATAGTAGGAAATACATTAAACAACGCAAATCTTACAGAAAACTGTGTTAAAGTAGTTAATGTATCCAATATTGAGAAAGAATATCTTTACTATTTCTTGATTTCAACATATGGACAATCAGAGATAAGCAAAGGCATTGTTGGTGCAGTTCAGTTAAAATTACCCATAAAAAATATACAAAATATTAGTATTAAGCTTCTAATATTAATAATGCAAAAGAAAAGTATTTCACAGCCTGATTTGCAACATAAAGTATCATTTTGGTTGGTGAAGAAGGATATACACAGCATTGATAATGATGAGACTGAAGTGCTAGTAAATAGTATTGTGTTAAATGAAATTTTAGAGCCAGAGCTTGCAACATTTAAGCAGTATAGTTATCAAGAGATTATTGATATTACAAATTACGGACTTACACTTAATACTCTTTTTCATGATGTGTTATGGGTGAAAAAGATAGCCGATAAATTGGTTCCTATTTCTAGAGTTTTGGATGTTAAGCGTGGTGAACGTAGAGGTTGGAATGATTTGTTCTATCCGTCAGATGTAAATGATATAGAAGCGGAATATATTCGTTCTGTTTTAAAAAATCCAGCCAGATTAAAATCGTATAAGGCAGAAACGGATATAGAAGCGTTTTGTTGTCATAGAAGTAAAAGCGAATTAGAAGAATTAGGTCATAACGGTGCACTTGCATGGATAGAAAGATTTGAGCATATAAATAATGGTTCTGGTAAGCCTCTTCCGATTGCATTAAAACGCTCTGGCTGCTTTTGGTATGAAATGGATGATTCTGCCAGAGCTGATTTTGTTACAGCATTGAATCCTGATAAAAGACTGTTTGTTGCAAAATTCGAGGAAAGAACTTTTGTGGATCAGCGTTTTACAAGAATGTTATTAAAATCAGAAAATCTTAATTCCGAATTAGTTCATGCTGTTTTAAATTCTCTGTATGGAATGTTTGCAATAGAAGCTATAGGATTTGGAAGAGGACTAGGTGTGCTCGATGCGAGTAGTACTAGGCTAAAAAATATGTATATGATAGATATTGAACAAATATCACAAGATGATGCTGAAGAAATTCTTAGATTATTTGAAAATATTAAGGGGAGAGAAGTAATGGATGTTGAAGATGAATTAAGAGATTCAGCCCGTAGAGAATTTGATAACAAAGTACTCCAATCAATTGGAGCACAGGATTTATATGACAAAATAAAAGATTCGCTTTTGTCGCTCCAACATACAAGACATTGCATAAAATAATGCAAGGAGTTGTGTATGCAAAGTATTGTAAATATTAGCTTGCAAATAAGTTCATTATTGCTTTGGAGAATTTAATTTATAGGAGAGATAAGAATATGGAAGATACTATTACAAAAATATATGGTGGTAAGTGGTGGAAAACAGATTTTCATGTACATACACCTGCTTCAGAGGATTATGGAAAGGGAAGTGAAAATCCGGAAGATGAAAAGAATATCACGCCAAAGGAATTTCTGCTTAATGCAATGTCAAAAAAATTGGATTGTTTAATTATTTCTGACCATAATACATTTAAATGGATACCGCAATTAGGGATAGCATTAAAAGAAATGGAAGAAAATAATGAGATAGGTTATAGAAAAATATATATATTCCCTGCTGTTGAGTTAAATGTAAATGGAAATATTCATGTGTTGGGCATTTTTGATATTGGCACAGATTATGAAACTTTGGCAGGTATACTTGGTAAAGTAGAGTATTCTGATTCTTGCAAAGCAACTACAAAGTCATTAGCTGAAGTAATTGAGATAATCGTAAAAAATGGGGGGATTGCAATTCCGGCACATGTTGACGGACCGAGTGGAATGTTTTATGAGGAGTTATGTTCTGCCTCAACGATAAAATCAGCATTAGAAGTTGATGGCATCTTGGCATTAGAGATGACTGGATTAGAAGTATGTCATCAATTATATATAGAAAATAAAAAAAAGTTGTCTTATGTTCTTGGAAGTGATTCGCATTGTTTGGAGTCTTTGGGGAAAAATTATACATGGGTTAAAATGGGAACTCCTAATATAGAGGCTTTAAGACTAGCTTTATTTGATGAAGAAGATGGTGTTAGGAGAAGTAAGTATATTGAAGGCAATCCAAATGATATTAATGAAAGAATGTATATAAAATATATCGAAATCAAGGAGGCTAAATATGCAGGAAGAAGAAAACCTTTGAGAATAGAGTTTAGCCCATGGATGACATCTATTATTGGTGGTAGAGGAACTGGAAAATCTAGCATTATACAGTTTTTGAGAGTGGTATTAAAAAAACATAATGATTTGCCGGATGAGTTAAAAAAGGAATTTGAGGAATTTGTAGCAGTTCCTAAGACTAGAAATGATTTAGGAATGTTTAGAGATGAAACAATCATCGACATTTGTATTGTAAAGGAAGGAATGGAATATTTCTTGAGATGGTACAATGGGAAAATATACGAGAAATTTTCTGGCACAGAAGAAGAGGCTATTGATGTTGAAAAAAGGTTTCCGGTTAGAATATTTAATCAAAAACAGCTTTTTGAAATGACCAAAAATGCAAATTTATTGTTACAGTATGTAGACTCACAATGGAAATCGTATGAATGGAAAAAGGTAGTTGATAGCAAAAAAGTTGAATACAAGGAATGTATGATTTTATATAGGAAAATATGCGAGCGTAAAAAGGAACAAAATAGTATAATGGTATCGCTTCGTGAAATTGAGAGTAAGATAAAAGCTTTTGAAACTGAGACGACAAAAAAGATTTTAGAAGAACAAAAAAATATTTTAATAGAAGAACAACAAATTAAAGATTTATACATGATGTATGCTTCGTTAATAAGTAAATATATTGAAGTTCAACAAAGTATTGATGATATTAGTTCAAAATCGATTGTATTAGATAAGATTGATGATAAGTCCGCAGAAGTCATTAATAAATGGCAAAATGCATTAAAGGATTTAAATGGCAATGTAAAATCATTATTATCTCAGTATAAAGATTCTTTAATTACATATGAGGAATTATTTGATAAATTAGAGTGTGCGAAACTTAAATTACAGAATAAAACAGCTATGGAAAATGTAATAGAAGAACTGAAAGAACATGGCATAGAGGGGATAGATTTGTATCCGATATTGCTTCAAAATAGAGATAAATTGGTTGAACAGTTGAAAGAATATAAAGATGTGGATAAGGCTTTGATAGAAAATCGTAATCGTCAGTCGGATATCCTATTGGAATACAGTGATTTGATGAAAAAAAGAATAAGTGAAAGAAAAAGGGTTATAGATATATGGAATTGTAATTCTGGTTTGAGAGTTTCGCTTATTACTTTTGGCAATCTTGAAGATAATGAAAAAGCATTTAGAAATATGATTATGAAGACGGGAAGTACTTTTTCTAATGATATTTTAAAAATGGATGGAGATGATGTTTATTGTGGGGGAATTATATATGATATTGCTAATCCAAAAGATAATAATAAAATTGTAGATGAATTACGAAATAAATTTGATAAAATAGTGAATGTTGATTCCTCTATTATGGGAAAATCAATTGAAAAACATTTGAAATCGATATTTGAAAATAAACCCGAAATATGTGATGAAATTATGACTTGGATTCCAGATGATAAAGTCGTACTTGAACTAAAAATGTCTAATAATAGATATGTTAAAATAGATGCTGGATCAGCTGGACAGAGAACCTCTGCGATATTGGCATTGCTATTGCAAATAAGCGATACTCCATTGATTATTGATCAGCCAGAAGATGATCTAGATACGAAAAATATATCAGAGTTTGTAGTAAAAGGTATAAATAATAAGAAGCGAAATCAGCAAATTATTGTAGTAACTCATAATCCTAATATAGTTGTAAACACAAATTCTGAACAAATAATTCATATGGAGTATGGTGGTGGGGAAATAAATGCCTCACATTCAGGTGCTTTACAAGAATTAGAAATAAGAGATGCTATATGTGATGTTATGGAAGGTGGTAGAGAGGCTCTAGATGCAAGGTATTATAGAATTTCTAAAGCTCTTTTAAAATAATTAAGATTAATGATTATGGACTTCTATCCTTAGCTATAGCATCAACCTAAGTCTGTAATTTACAATCAAGAGCCGGTGCAGTATAGTTGAGTGGCTCATCAATGGCAAGATTATTGATAAGCTTTTGAGTGTTAGGGGAGTATGGGATTTTTTCTAACTCAGCACATGAGAAAAACAGGAGAACGTTGTCATCAAAAGCAATATATCTATTATGTTTTTGCATTGGTTGTAATATGTAAAATATTTTTTCATAATGATTGCTTTTCTTTGATAGAGTGATAGCAGTTCAGGGAATGTGTGGGTAGTTTTACACACACAACACATATGTAATACTATTCAGAACAAACCCTCAATCAAGGGGGGATAGCAATTTAAATGTTAATCATACGTTCCAGGACGTGCAATTTCAAAAGATTTTCAACCTTGCTGGGGATATTTATTGGGAGGCTATTAATACGTAACTTGTAAACACTATAAGTGATTAATTGGTAAGCATTTAATTTAAGGGTGATGGCATCCACTGAATATATATTCTGTAATGACATTTACAATAGGGAAGACTGGATTGCTAGCGTTTCACGCTATTTCCAGAAGGAGATCCACCACTATGAAAAAACGCGTTTATAAAGAAGACTCAATCAAATTTATAATGGAATGACGAAAAAAGCAGTCTTTCTGCTAACCAGTGGTGTGAACAGAATGGTATTCGTTCTGGCACATTCTATAATTGGGGTAAAAACGATTGTGAGAGCCACATTAAGTAGAAATAGTATATTTGCAGCATTTGAAAGAAATTATATAAGAAAATATATTAAGTACTATCCGGATTTAGAAGAAATTCGAGTGAAATTTAAGGTGCGGTGAGGAGTAATGAGAAGTTCTGCGTTTGTAACGTGTTTGCAACACCATATTCCAAGAATCCAGTAAAATCAAGCGTTCCCAGTTCTCTAAACGTTAATTATACGTTTTCGGAACGTACAATTTCAAAAAGAATTTTCGACTCCTCAGGACTTTGGTTCTGGGGAGTTTTTTGTTTTAAATGACATTAGGGGAGTTTCTAATCTGAATTTCAATTATATGGATGCGTATGTAATTATGATTACATATTTTTTGAGGAAAATGGGAGAAACAAAAACTTCATGCAAACAGTTTGTTGCTGCATATCAACAACAAACTGAATATCTGAGAAATGAATTGCCTATTGGTGTGTGCAATCAAATACTAGGAACTCAACACAGAAGTAATATAAATACTCTTCAAAAATTTATCAGTAAATCGTAGAAAGACTTGAATATTTGGAAGAGAAGATGTATCTTATATATAAGAATTGCGGTGGATATCTTCGGGCTACACCTAAGGGAACCTGATGCGTCGGGTTCCTTTTTCTGTTGCAATATTCTAAACAGTTCCATTGACCAGATCAGCAATTGTTATATGAAAGAAATAATCATGTACAAGATTGTCGAATTTTTTCCACATAGGCAACGTTTTACAGTGGGAACTTCTGGAACAAGTATTCGTATCGGGAGCCAGGCAGGCTACCGGTGTAAGGCTGCCTTCCATCAATTCTAAAATTTCTCCTACATTATATTCTTCAGGACTGGCGGTTAGTCGGTAACCACCGCCTTTTCCGCTGATTCCGGTTAACAATCCTTTCCCGACAAGTATTTTTACAATCTGCTGAAGATATTTTTCTGATATTCCCTGCCTTTTTGCAATTTCTTTCAAAGGAACATATGTGGTTGAATCTTGTTCAGCCAAATCAATCAGTACGCGTAGGGCATAGCGCCCTTTGGTTGAGATCATAAAGAAACCTCCTTTCTTTTACCATATCTTCTCGGAATCTTCAGCCCTGATTTTACAAGGCTTCCAGACCCCTGTTTCAAAAAATCACCCACTTTTTTTACAAAAACGCTTGACAAATCATCAAAAATTTGCGGCGAAGCCGATTGATTATAGTTTATTTCAATCGACTGGAGGCGATTTTTATGTTACCTGTTAATATCGGCGGACACTCCGCCTATCAGGATACTTTCGTATCCGAGTTTCTTAAATTTTATCCCGACCCTTTTTCCCTTTCTAAGAGTACCTGGGATTATATCGTACCGTTTTGGTATCTGGATCTTTCTATGACGGATTCCATCATGCAGGAATGTTACTCTATCTTTGGACCGGAACCAAGACTCCCTTCCTGTATGCTGCGTTCTTATCTGCTTGCTTTAAAATTGAAAGTGACTTCCATCACGGTCTGGTGCCGCATGCTCAGGGAAACTCCTCTTTATGCAATCCTCAGCGGATTTTCTTTCGGAGATACTCCCGGTGTCGGGACTTTTTATGATTTCTTTTCCCGCATCTGGCAGGATGACGAATACAACCTTTCACCAAAAGACCGTTTCCCTAAGGTGAAGCCGCCAAAGGGGAAAAAGAAAGGGGATAAGACTCCCTGTGATTCTTCCAGTACTGCATCCAGACTTCTTCCTTTACTGGAACGCTGGCAGCTCAAACCAGCAAATCCATTCTTTCTCATCTTCCGGCTTTATCACCAGCAGTTCCTGTCCTTTTCCTGCTCGAAGGGACTTATTGACACGGAACATCTGGCTCTTGCCGGTGACGGGACCCCTGTCCGCACCGCCGCCCAGCAGCGGAAAAAACGGATTTGCGATTGCAAGGAAAATGGCTGCTCTTCCTGTAATTGTAAACGTCATTATTCCCAGCCGGATTGTAACTGGGGATGGGACTCCCATCGGGAATGTTATTTCTTCGGTTACCACCTCTACATGTATGTGGCCTCCGATTCCCATAGTGACCTTCCTGTATTCCCTCTTTTAGAGCGTGCTTCCCGGCATGACATGCTTTCTTTTCTGCACTCATTCTTCACTATGAAAGCATACCTCCCGGAATTCCGTATTGAGAAACTCCTTTTGGATTCCGCCCATGATGCTTACGCTGTCTATGAATACTGCAGACAGGAAAATATCACTCCCTTTATCGACCTCAATCCCGGACATACCGGACATTTCACTTATAAGGACGATTTCACTATTGATGAGGACGGTGTTCCAATCTGTAAGATGGGCTTACGTATGCATAAAGATGGATATGAAGCTGCAAAGCACCGTGCAAAATACCGGTGTCCAAAAGCGAACCGAAAACAGGGGTGTTTCTGTGAACATCCTTGTTCTCCGGCAAAATACGGTCGAACCGTACACATTTTTACCGCAGATAATCCAAGATTATTTAACATACCGCCAAGAGACAGTACAGCATGGAAAAGGGAATATGACGGAAGGACTTCCGTGGAACGCTCCAACAAGCGTGAGAAAGAGGACTATAAATTAGAATACGGCAGGCACCGCTCTACGAAGATGTGGTACTGCCGCCTCTACGGCATCATGATGCTCCAACATCTTGATGCCTGGGAAATGCCATCAGTCGAGACATTTCAAAAATCATTATTAGGATTAGCCGCCTAATAATGATATCTTAAACGACACCATAGGATTTTTCAAGGCATAGTTCCCACTATGTCCAATATTTATGTCCATTTTTCTCAAATTTCTTTTCCTGTACGATATTTAGTTGTCAATTTCCAGTTAGAATCTCATTCATTGAGATTCCGAGAAGTTATGGATTATAGCATAGAATATAAAAAAAGAAATCATGCAGAAGAACGTTTTCCGAGAGAGTTGGACATTACTTTCTCATAGAGTTCTTCGAGAGGTACGCGTTTGTGTTTGTAATAAAGTTCAGGTAACACCATTTTGTGTTTGCAATCGGGACATTCTAAAGGATCATAGCCAAAGGAGAGCAGGATGGCGGTCCTCCATTGATTGAAATTTCGATAAATACGATGCTTATTTTTAGAGATCGCACGAAAAAGGGTTTTATCGATTTCCCTGTGTCTGGCATATAAGCCGCCATATCGAATCATTTTGAAGTGTTTCTCGGGGATATGACGGATTAATCTTTTGATGAAATCAATGGCAGGAAGAGTTTCTTCTATGTATTTATTATCCTCATGGCGATTGTAATGGAAAGTAACAGTATCCCCATCATAGTTGTCGATTCTGGATGTAGCAATGACAGGACGGCCAAGATAACGCCCGATGTATTTGATAACGTTCTTAGGGTCACAAAGATTCGGTTTTGCATAAACGTAGAATCCTTGTTTATGTTCACGGTAACATCTGGATTTCACCTTTTTAAACGAAGGCCCAATGATTGTCTCCATTTCATTCAGTAGAGCAGTACGGAAGGCGTTGCGAAGAAAGTTGTAGTTAAAATATTTGACATGGCGCCAGAAACCATCATCGCTAAATCCCCCTTCCGAGATGAGACAGTGAATATGAGGGTTCCATTTGAGGTCTCTGCCAAAGGTATGTAAAACCATGATAAAGCCGGGAGTGA
>OGDJ01000827.1_pt1 | contig 14850 bp, 9 predicted proteins | sample 1570401 | NCBI WGS metagenome assembly OGDJ01 (sample SAMEA2582185, study PRJEB24529) | metagenome | biome: Human gut stool | place: China | collected 2011
TGCTTTAAAAACCTGGGAACAGGAAACAAAAGAATCCCTGGCGAAAGCAAAGCAGGAACAGGAAAATGAGCTGATTAAGAAACGGCAGGAACTGCAAATGGAAAAGCTGCAGGCACAGAACTTAAGTATTGAGCTGCAGGCAGAGAGGGATAACCTTAAGATGATGCAGGAAAATTTAAAACTGTATCCGGATATGTCACTTCCAACGGATAAGGAAACAGAACTGCAGGCGAAAATTGAAACATTGCAGAGCCGTCTTTCCATGGCAGAGAAAGAACGTGATTCCAAAATGGAACAGATGGAAAAATTACAGAAAGATTTTGATGCAAAGGAAGATGAACTTGCGAACCTGCAGTTAAAAGCAGAAGATAGCAGCACTGATCCGGAAGTAGAAGAAAAGTTGCGAAAACGGAATGGAGAACTCCAAGGAAAAGTCATTGAACTAAATAAGCAGGTAAAATCTTTGCAGAGAGATCTGGATGATCAGGCAAAAGACAAGGAAGAATTACAGAGACAGCTGGAAGAAAACAGTAATCAGCCGGAAAGCCACGATTTAAGTGCAGAAGAACTGCAGAATTACTTGCTGACACTGCCAGAGTTCGAAAATGTGACAACCCGCCATAATACGGATGGAATTATTGTAGATGCGGTATGTGGCGAAAAGAATTATGATTCCCTTCCATGCTATGAAATCAGTGTTCCACGCCGCGAAACCAAGAACTTAAAAGAAGTCATCTACCAGATGAACGCAGAAATGCCGGAATATAAGGCATCTTATGATGAATACGAAAAAGCGGCAGTTCTGACCGGATGGTATGACAGAAGAATTTCGGCAGAGGAGCTGGTAGAACTTGCAGTAGATGCATCACGGAATTTCAAGTAAAGGAGATCGGCCATGGAAAGTATAAAGTCATTTTTGGGAAATCCATATTACTTGATGACCGCGGTGCTTGCGATCGCAGCGTTTGGTTTTGCAGCAACAGCTGGAATCAGTTTAATACAAGAGCGAAAACAGAAAAAGGAAGAAACTCAAGAAGAGCCGTTGGAAAAAAAGCTTGGGGTTGATACCAAAAAGCTGAAAAATGTTTTAAATGTTCCAGATTTAAAACGAAAAAAGAATATACCTGTCATAGAAGAGGAAAAAACGGAAAATGCGCCGGAAGAACTTCCGAATGATAAAGAAGAAGTTCCCGTGTCAAACATTGACACGGAACCGGAAGTGTTAAACCCGGCTGATGTGGCAGAATTTAAAAGCCGGATGATAGAACATTTCCGGCGAAAAGACACACTGCAGCAATCCCTTTTAGAATTGCAGGAAATTTATGAAAATGGTCCGATTCTGGAAAGGATTGAAAAGGCACTTACGTACAGCCAGCGCAGCCGTTACCGGGATTTTGAGACAACCCTTGACATTTTATTTGAGGGCATGGATGCAGAAACCCTGCGGGATGATTTACTGCGGATGGAAGTTCTGCGATACCGGAGGCTGCCTTACCGTCAAGAAAATACAACTGGCAATCTGGTATAAGGAGGGCAAACATGAATCAGATTAGAATCCAGGGTGTTTGCACCTGCGTCCCACAATTTTCCTATGAAAAAGACAGGAGAGGGAGATCAGTTCCAACATGCCGGTACATCTTGGCCGTGCAGCGACCGAAAAGTTCTTATTCCGATTACATGTACTGTGTCGCCTTTGGAGAACGGGCAATGATAACATTTCAGAGAATAAAAAAAGGAACGACAGTGTTTGTCCAGGGACATCTTCATACAGAGGAAGGCCGGGATGCCAACAATCAAAAAGTATATTTCGTCACTGTGACAGTAGATTATCAGCAGATAATTGAAAAACAAGAATTTAATGGACTGGAATTGTGTACTGGATTGCCCCAGTTTCCGGTTCTGAAACAGGAAGAAAAAGGAGGAAAATAGAGAATGCCGATTCAGTATATTATCCCGATTATAGCGATGGTAGGATGTGTTATTGCATTTTTAATTGGAAGATTTCACAAACATGATGATGATGACGATTAAAAAATGTCGTGTGAAGGATTGACACGAAAGAACAAACGAAAATAAGGCCTGCACCAAAATTTGGTGCGGGCTATTTTTAGATCAAAAAGAGGTAAAAAATATGAAAAAGCCAATCGAAGTAAAAAAGAAACTGAAAAAAATTATGGACTACACAGCTTGCTTTGCGTTTTTGATGTTCCTGCAGGGAGTAGGTGCGCCAGCTGTCTTTGCAACGTCTGAAATAAATGCGAAATTTACTATTTTGTGGAATTTGATTAGCACAGTAGTACAATCTACGGGTGGTGTTATTTTATTATGGCACGCATTTGAATTTGGAGCTTCCATGCAGGCACAGGAAGGCGGAGGTGCTATTACAAGATCTTTAAAAGGGATTGGCGGTGCGTTAGTTATGCTGGTTGCTCCAGCGATTACAAATGCCATGATGGGATAATGAAAAGGGAGGGAATATCCTCCTTTTTCTTATGGAGAAAATATGATAAATGAGATATTAGATTTTTTCAAAACGGTTTTTTCGGGAAGTGGTTTCTTTTCCCTTGGGTGCAATGTTTGGAATTCATTAATTGCATATGCGTTTGATATGCTGCAAACGAATCCACAAAGTTTGGCAGATGGTGAACTTTGGGATGAAGCATACCGGATTTTCCAGGCACTACAGATTCTAGGTGCGACACTTGTAAATGTTTTCTTTATGGTTAATTTTTTCAAAGAAACAACGGATATTAAACACGGAATGACCATGGAAGCAAGCATCCAGTCTTTTATCAAGCTGGCACTTGTGGATGCTGTTTTTTTAATCTTCCGGAACAAGCATTTTTTGGCATTATTGTTCCGGAAGATGCCGCTTCACTGGTTATAAGCGTAGGGGATGACTGGGAAATGAGTGGATCCGGACTTATTTTTGGAAATCTGTTTGGCCTCGTGTTTTTGTTTATCTGCCTGGGTGGCGCAGTTCTTACATTATGGACGGTTTATAGGGTTTTCCTTAAATTGTTTTTTTATATGGCTGTTGCACCACTTGCACTTTCCACTTATGCAGGCCCACATGAAATTGGACATACCGGATCAAGCTGGGTCCGTGCATTTCTTTGTGCATTGTTTGAAATGACAGGGATCATGCTAATGATGCGGCTTGGAACAATTTTAATAAATGCCGGTGGGCTGTTCCCTACTGCATCAGAAGATATATTGGGCGGAATGTTGGGATCACAAGGATGGGAAGGACTTCAAGCTATTCTTGGTATCCTTATTATAACGGGATCAGTATCTGGTACGGATGCAATGGTTCGAAGAGCATTTGGATTTTAATAGTAGGAAGGACATAGCTTATGGTAAACATGAATGAAGATTTTGGTGCATATAAGGATAGCATCTGGAAAGGACTTACAGCAAGAGAGTTAGGTGTGATGGCCGTTTCTGCTGTCTCCTGTGGTATTATCAGTATCTTGTTGTATTTTATACTTGGATGGAACTTATATATATCATTATTGATTGGAACTGCTGTTGCTGCAGCTATCATTTTCAGTCAGGTATGGAAGTCACGTAGCGGGCTTTCTGGAATAGAGTTTTACCGGGCAAGAAAATACAGAAAGTCCACAGCAAAACTTGTTTGGAAAAGTGACGAATATAACCAGGCAAGAAAAAATTATTTGAAAAAAGAAAAATAATGGTCGGGAAAAATCCCGACTTTTTTATATACTTGGAAAGGATGGAACAGAATGGGATTTTTTTCGAATGAGGAATTTATCCGATATAAAAAATGTACACAGCCAGTTTACCAGACACCGGCCAGTATTCAACAAATGCTGGATATTGCAGGTGTACACGAAAATGGAATATTTGAAATAGAACCGAATAACGGGGCAGGGAAAAAGCGGAGAAAATTTGATCGTGTGTATTCCTTTTCAGACTTAAACTATGTGGATCAGGATAAGCAGCAAAAAGACGGCATCCTGTTTCAGCTACGGAAATTTCTAAATTCCATGGACACAGATTTCAAGATCACAATACAGTGTGAACCACGGGACGTAACAAATTTCCAGAAATCCCTGTTGCAGGATGAAAATAAAAGTGAGTATCCAGAGCTGGCCCGCTACAATAACGAAATGATTAAAAAATCTCTTGAAAAGGGACAGGAAAACGTTCGAAAACAGCGTTATTTGACTGTGAGTGCAAATTGCCGGTCAATAGAAGAAGCGGAAGGGTGGTTTGATACATTCGAGCATACAGCACTTCCAATCTTTCATGCAATGGGTTCGGAATTGGTTCCTTTAAACGCTGTGCAGCGGTTTCAGAAAATCAGAAATTACTTTTTCACAGATGATGGAGAGGAAAGTTTTATTCTCCCGTTTCAGGATATGGTACAGGCCGGAAGAGATTTTCGCAATTCAATCTTTCCACATTCTGTGCGGAATCACAAAAGCTACATGGAATTTGATGAAGAGTGTATGCGGATTCTTTTTGCTGCGGTTCTGCCAACCAGATTGAATGAAGAAAAGTTGATTTTTGAACTGACAGATTTTCCGTTTTATACCTGCCTTACCATAGATACGGCATATATTCCACGGGAAGTGTTACGTGGAAAAATCAGCAACACGAATTTCTACAATGAAAATGCGATCGGGCAGGAAGTACAGGCTAATGCAAGTATGGGTAACTTCTATAGTGAGCCGTCCTATGCAAAGAAAAAGAAGCAGGCCAATCTGAAAAAATATATGGATCAGATCGAGGAAGATGATGAAAATGGCTTCTATGTAGGAATCCTGTTGGCAGTGCGTGGAGCAAATAAAGAGGAACTGGATGCAAACACGGCAGAAGTCAGACGCCGCTGCCGGAAACATTCTATACAGATTGTTCCTTACTACGATCAGCAAATTCAGGCACTGAATACGTTGCTTCCGATCGGAGCGAGGCGTGTAAATAATATGCGTTCCGTCCTGACAAGTTCTTATCTGGCATTCCAGCCATTCTATTCCTGGGATCTGATCCAGCCTGGCGGAACATGGTATGGTATAAATAAAAAAACCAGAAATCCGATCATTGGAAACCGAAAGACATTGAAAAACAGTAATGGTGTTATTTTTGGCCACACTGGTTCTGGAAAGTCCATGCTGCTGAAAATTACGGAAATCGGACAAACATTGATTAACAGTACAGATGATATTTTCCTGATTGATCCGCAGAATGAGATGAAGGGAATCACCCAGAGATTCCGCGGTCAGTATTTTGATCTTTCTGATCCGGATCTGCGCCTGAACCCTCTTGAGATTCCGGAATCTTTGCTGCAAAAGAATGCAAAGGGCCGTGAAGAATATATCCTTTCCCAGCTGCAGTATATGGAAGCATTTCTGTACAGTATCATGACCGGTATACGTCCAAACGGTATCCATAAATCGTTGATTTACCGGTGCGTTGAGAAATTATATCAGAATACGTTTTCAAAAAAGAAACCGATATCCCCGGTGCTTTCTGATTTGGAAGCAATTTTCCAGAAACAGCGGGAACCGGAAGCGCGTGATTTGTATGGATCACTGGAGGCTTATACAAAGCATAGCTTTTTGACATTGGAAGGACAAAGTACACTGTCTACCAGCAGCCGGTTTGTTGCATTTGGAATGAAAAATATCCCTGAATTGATGTGGGAACCGCTGATGATAACAATCATGCATGTTTTAACGCAGCGTTTTTCCTACAACGTTGAACAGCAAAGGGCAACGCATTTTATCGTTGACGAGGCTCAATATGTCTGCCGCCATGAGACAAGTTGTAATGAGCTGGAAAAGGCGTATCTGACGTACCGTAAACTTGGTGGTATCTGTACGATCTGTCTGCAGAACGTTTCAGCAGCAACGGCCAACCGGAAAATTATGGAGATTGTATCAAACTCCGATTTCAAGGTGCTGCTTGACCAAGCCGGTGATGACCGGAACGAATTGCTGCAGATTATGGAGTTATCACAGAAAGAGTTTGAAGCGCTTTCTGATCCGACACCGGGCCAGAGTTTGATTGTCTGGGGCGGGCATATTTTGCAGTGTGATTCGACGATTAGCCGGGACAATCCGCTGTATCATTTCTACAGTACAAACTTCCATGAAGCCGCTGCCGAAAATCGGAACGTATTTTACAGCCAGGAAGCGGATCAAGATGAACATGAAGATGATCTGGAATCCGTGTCAAAGATTGACACGGATGAAAACAGAGACTCGGTGTCAACATTTGACACTGATCCAGACAAAGAGTCTGTTGAGCTTTTAAATGGCGAAGTAGAAGAGCCAATCAGTGAAGAAGAGCTGTTCATGTACCATAAAGTACAAGAAGCTGACGAATGTGATGAATGGCTGGATTGCTATGGTGCCGGAATTTTATGCGGTGTTTCCAATAAACAGGCAGAAGAGATACTGGAATCTCTTGTGAAAAAAGGATATATCGAAAAGATCCAAGGTTGTTACCGTATGCCGGAAAACTAAAGGAAGGATAACGCATGACACCAAAAGACAAGCACACGGAAGTTGCATGGCAGGCAAAACAGCGGGAAGTTAAAACAGGATCTGTGGAAAAGACGGTACACAGTGCTACTTCTGCAATCTATACTGCGTCAGAGATACGATCTGTTATGAGCCACTCTGAAACGCAGGAAATAACAGGAAACCATATTATGCGGGAACAACAGCTGCAAAATATGCGTCTGGCGATGCAGAAATATTTGCAGCCGGAAAATCAAGTAAATACACAAAGTATCTTGCCGGAAAACACTGGACATACGGAACAGGCTGCTGTACAACCGGAAATCCTGTGGTATAAGAATGAATCAAATTATGTACCGGAACAGCCTGTATATAATGGCTCCAGTGAAAAATATGAGGCGAAAGCTGCACAGTTCCATGCACCTGTTTCAGAGACGTATAAAATACCAGAAAAACCGGACAGACAAGTTGCCCGGGAACAGCAGTTGAAAAGTATAAGACTGGCAACACAGAAATATGTGCAAACAGAAGCGGGACGTTCCCATGCAGAAGAGAAGCAACAAACAACCCATTTTATTTTAAAAAGTACAGGTTCAGAACGGGAAGATAATATTGAGGCTGCATCAGAGAATCGGATTCAGGAAAATCACGGTAAAAAATATGCTGCAGCCAAGATGAGAGCTTCCATCCCGAATACTGAACAGCTGGAAATGTCGGAAAATAATGACATAAAAGAAGAAAAACGACAAAGTATGCGTCTGGCCATGTGGAAATATCTGCGGCGGCAAGATACAGAAAACACACAGGGCATTGGAATAGAGGAGAAGCGAAACGGAAATCCGTTGTCTGGAAAACCGACACTTTTTCAACAAGAAGAGGAAGAAAGTAATACGGATGAGAGAGAAAAAAAGAAGGATTTCAGCCGGAAATATACGATTGACAGGATACAATCATCCACAGTACAAGATTCTAAAGGGGAAGAATTATCATCCAACCAGAGTAAAACTTTCAGACAGCAGCATCAAAGTTTGAATACTGCATCCATGCTGCATGGTATGACAGCAGCGAATGTAGAAAAAGAGGTTGAAGATGATGAGCCGGATTCCCAGAATGATTTAAAAAAATCAAAAACACTTATATATCTGGCAAAATTAAAAAAGAATCGAAAAAAAGAAAAAATCACGAGTAAAAATACTTCGGAAGATAGTGAAATTTCAGAAGAATCTTCAACAGAAGAGGAAAAGGAAACTCTTGGTGAAGATGAGGAGAAAACGTCCAATCAGAAGAAGGAAATAAAAAATAAGGAACATACAGAAAAAACATCTGAAAAAAATCCGGCAGAAGATAAAGATAGGCAGGAAATAAAACCGTCCCAGGCGGCAGAGGAATGGAATAAAGAAATGGATCATGCTGAGGAAGAGGACTCAGAGGATGATTCCGGAAGTAAAAAACGGAAAGCCAAAAAGAAAAATCGGAAAGAAAGTGATACAGAAAAGTCAGGAAAGAATGAAAAAGATTCTAATGACCGCAAAAGAAAAAAGGATGAAAAAAGTTCTCGTAAAGAGGGAAAAATTAGAGCATCCTTAAAATGGTTTCGGAGAACAAAGAACTTCCATACAACCGTTCAATCCCTCCGGTTATCCGGGAACGAAGAAGAGATAAAAAAAAGGGCTGATTATCAACAGCGGATGCTACTTCGGCATGGAGTCATTAATACGGCGAAAATATCCGCAAGCATCATTAAAATTATAGCATCCAATGTTTTATTGCTGCTTCCGATTATTTCGCTTTTTCTTCTTTTGAGTCTTCTGTTTCTTGGGGTAAAGGCTGAACGTCAAAGTGCTTCTTCCGCTTATGATGGAGCCTGTTATCTGGCGGCAAAATATGAATCCGGCGGAAACCCGGATCAGGTTGGTGGCGATGGCGGAAATGCATGTGGTGAATTTCAGTTCGATAATCGTTATGAGCTTGGGCCGTTTGTTCGGTGGTGCTATGAAAAAGATCCAACTACATATGGTCCGTTTGAACCATATCTTGGCATGACCACAGAACTAAAAAATAACGCCGGATTTTACGGGGCATGGCATTCGATCTGCATAGAACATAAGATTGCATTTGAGGCAGCCCAGTGCGAATACGTCTATACACAAACACTGCAGCCACTTCTTACATCACTGACAGAATATTATGGTTTTGATTTTACAAACGCGTCTGATGCTTTGAAAGGCTGCGTTCTTTCTTTTGGCAACAGAGATGGAAAATATGTTGTAAGCCTGAAAAGATATTTTGATGGAACAACATCTGCATCAACGGACCGGGAAATTATTGAAAGGGCATATGATGCCATGATCGCCCGCAGACCGAACATATCCAGGTGGAGCTATGAGAAAGCGGATTGCCTGGCGCAGCTTGATGGGACGCTTGACATTTATGCACCATCCGAAAATGGTGCCGGTGGGATTGACTGGTCCTGGAAAAAAAGCATAGGTGCCGGAGAGTCCGGAAATGCTGCCGTGCAGGCAGCTCTGAATGCTGTAGGAAGTGGTTATTCCCAAAGCAGAAGAGATGATCCGGGATGGTATGATTGTTCTTCCCTGGTTTACCGGAGTTATGCTGCAGCTGGTATTACTTATCTGAATGGAATGGATGCAGCAAGCGAAGCAGAATGCCTGGTAAACAAAGGAATGACTGTCAGCTATAGTGAACTGCAGCCGGGAGACTTGATCTTTTATTCTTATTCGGCCAACGGAAAATACAGGAATATATCCCATGTTGCCATATATCTTGGAAATGGTGAAATGGTTCATGCTGCAGATGAATCCAGAGGGGTATGTAAACAGGCAATGTCACAATCAAATCTTTCGCCGCAATTATATTGTCGGCCACAATAGTAGAAGGAAAATAAGATGGATAAATATGAATACATAGTGAATCTTGCAGAGAAAACAGCTAAAAGGGTTTCACAGAACCGGGAATCCTGGATGAAGTTCCTGACCTCCGCTGCACGGATTTATAAATATCCGTTTAAAGAACAGCTTCTGATTTATGCACAGAATCCGGATGCAACAGCGTGTGCTTCCATCGAGATATGGAATAAACGTATGAACTGCTGGGTAAATAAAGGATCTTCAGGAATTGCACTTCCGGATGATATTGCAACATACGGTCATAAGCTTAAATATGTATTTGATGTTTCGAATGTTCATGCTGTAAAGCCAAATGGACGTTATCCGAAGGCGTGGAAACTGCGGGAAGAACATAAAAGTGATGTACTGCATAGGCTCGAACAAATATATGGCAGTACAGACAGCACAAAACCCTTTGAAGAAAGAATTATTGAAATTTCAGATCAGCTCGCGGCGGATGCCTATACAGAACTTCAAATTGATTATCCGGATTTACAGGATAGGATAGGATTTGATAAACTGAGCGAACAGGACTTTGCTCTTTGCTTAAAAAAACTTATATCGGAAAGTGTTTCTTTTACAATTTTATCGGCCTGTGGAATAGAAATTTCCGATCATGAATTTTCATTTGATTATATCAATCAGTTTGTTTCTATTAAAACATTGTCAGTATTAGGAACAAAAATTAATGATTCTTCCAGAGGTATTCTTGCAGAAATCGGAAAAACAGTACGCATTTATGATAAACTTCGCGAGAAAGAACAGGAAAAAGAAATCTCCAAAAAAGAACTTGCAAATGCACCACAACCGCGATATAATGCTTTAAAGCGCGAAAGTTTGCAAGAGGGTAATTCCAAAGATAAAGATAATATTGAAGGAGGAAAACAAAATGGACCTGGAATACGAACAGATGGGAGATTATCTGATTCCGAAACTGAAAGCAAATCCGGAACCGGAGGGAATGGTAACGAAATACGGACTTCTGAGGGACAAATTTCTGAGGGAGAGATACGATGGGGCGAGAACAGCAATGTTTCTGGAAGGAACGCTGAAAGCACATCTTCTCGAGATTCAGGAACAGGCAAGAGAGAGGATGGAAGTCCTGACATCCCAGATGGCGGAGAAAGAAGGAGTAAACGAACAGCTCAAAGCACAGGATCAGATGCTTTGGGTGAAGAAGATGAACAGCATCCAGAGCCGGGCGGAGGAAGTCGTACTGAAAGAACTGATTTACAGCCGACCAATTTTGTAAAACCAGAGGAATCATACACACAATTAAGTCTGTTTCCATCAGCAGAGGAACAGAGAGGATCAATTACAGCAGCGGAAGCAAGTAAAAAATATACTATGCCCGCTGCTTTCTATTTGCCGGAAACCGATCTTGAAGTAATCATCCGAAGTGGTGGCGGGCAAAAAGATAGCCGGAAACGGATTTACGCCAAATATACCGAAGGAAAAAGTACCGATGAAATAATTGCTTTCCTGAAAAAAGAATATAGTCAGGTCGGCAAAGGTTTTGAATTACACGGTCATCCAATATCTGTATGGTTTGATGAAAACGGAATGACTGCCGGTTATGGTATGCAGGCAGCGGAATCTGTAGTTACAACATTAAGCTGGGATCAAATCGAAAAGTACATTCACGCCATGATTACGTATGGCTTGTATATGGATGCGAACGAGGCAGCACTCGTAGACAAAACAGAGATGGAGAGGGTATCTTATCAGATCGGCTATTTTCTCCGTGATTGGATAGATGATGTACCGGAAGAACTTAACAGTATAGAAAAAATAGAAACTCTTCTTTCTACGCATGAAGGAAGAGAACAGCTGGAAAGCTTTTTGGAAGATGTCGATGCACGGATTTCCTATGGAGAATTAAAGCCGAAAACTGTGAAATCTCCAGGATATCTATTATCCGAAATCGCGGATCTTGACAGGGAGAGAATTCATTTTCCACTTCATGATACGGTAGATGTCAGACAGGAAGATTTCATCACACAGGACGAAATCGACTATGCCCTTTGCATTGGAAGTGGTTTTGCAGATGGAAAATTTCGAATCTACGAATATTTCATGGACCTGCATAACCAGAAAGAAAATGCAGACTTTCTGAAAAAAGAATATGGGATTGGTGGCCAATCCGGTGCGTTACCTGGCAATAGTAGTTCCAACAGTGAACATGATGCGAAAGGTATTCTCCTGGAGAAAGGAAGCCTTTTAAATCCATATACAAAAGTCCTTTTAAATTGGAATGTCGTAGAAGAAAGAATCTGCGAGCTGATTTATGCAGACAAATACTTTTCACCACAGGAAAAAGAAGAGTATAAGAATTATAAAAAAGAACAGGAAAAAAAGGCAAAAGAAGCCGAAATTACCCGGCTGAATAACGGAATCCGGTTAGAGTGCAAACAGGAGATCGAAAAACAGATTGCCGAAAAATACAATGGATTTTCCGTTCCACAAAATACGGTATCTGAAATTGTAGAAAAATACGGCATAGACTGTGTACAATTTGTTTTGGCCAATACCATTGTGCAGGCATGGAAGGAAGGTCGGTTTTCTCTAAGAAACAAAGAATGGGCGAGTTCCATCCTTACAGAAGGAGAATGGAGCAATACACTGATCTTAAACACCCACCCAACTATTTTGGATGGATTTACAAACCAAGTCAGAAACCTGCAGCATGAAAAAGAACAGGTAGTACAGGAACAGCTTACACTGGATGGCCATCTCTGCATTCTGATTGACCAGTGGGAATCTGGAAACGTTAAATATCTGATCGGAAATTGTGTTGATGATCCGGACTTTTATTATGTTCAGTGTGAAAATCGAGTCTTTGAATTTGACCATAAGCCAGATAAAGTTGAAGTAGAGGACTATTATATCGACATTCTTGCTGAAGAAGACATTGATCGACATGAAGCGGAAGTTGGTGCCAAACTTGATGGGGAAGAACTGCAACGGTTATCCTGGCAGGTGGTACATGAGGCAGATGATGCGTTTGGAAATCCAACAAAATGGAGCGCAAGGCTTTTTTCGGATGTCTTTTTGTGGATCAACAAAGGAAATGCCGTATATTCCATTTATGATGCAGAAGGTTATCCGCCATTGGAAACTTTTGAATCTTTGGAAGATGCCATGGCATGGGCCGATGAACTTGCTGCAGATGGAAGAGACATTGAAAATTCTATTCCAGACGAAACGACGCCAGATACCGAAGAAAAACAAGAAGAAAGTAAAGCTGCACCGGATAAAAGTGCAGCTTCCAATTTTCAGATCAGTGATGACCATTTGGGGGAAGGATCTCCAAAAGAGAAATTCAGAAGGAATCTTGCTGCCATTGTGCTGCTTAACCGGATCGAATCGGAAAACAGATACGCTACAGCAGAAGAACAGCAGGTTCTCAGTCAATATATTGGATGGGGTGGACTGGCGGATGCCTTTGACGAAAGCAAACCAAACTGGTCTGAAGAATATCAGCAATTAAAGGCTGCATTATCGCCGGATGAATACCGTATGGCCAGGGAAAGCACTTTAAACGCACATTATACCAGTCCAGTGATTATCCGGCAAATTTACAGTGCTTTGGAACGAATGGGTTTTTCCAAAGGAAACGTTCTGGAACCGGCAATGGGAGTTGGAAACTTTTTGGGCATGATGCCGGACTCCATGAAAGAAAGCAACTTATATGGAGTTGAACTGGACAGTATTTCCGGACGGATTGCCAAACAGCTGTATCCACATGCCAACATACAGATATGTGGTTTTGAAAAAACTACATATCCAGATAACTTTTTTGATCTTGCCATTGGAAATGTTCCGTTTGGACAATACAAGGTGGTAGATAAGAAATACGATCGGAACAATTTCCTGATCCATGATTACTTCTTTGCAAAAACACTGGATAAAGTACGTCCCGGTGGTATTGTTGCCTTTATCACAAGCAAAGGAACACTGGACAAATCCAATCCGGAAGTGCGGAAATACCTGGCACAACGGGCCGAGTTACTTGGTGCTGTCAGGCTTCCAAATACAGCCTTTAAAGCGAATGCAGGAACAGAAGTAACATCCGATATTTTGTTTTTGAAAAAACGGGATCATATGATCGTTTCTGATCCGGATTGGGTCTATCTTGGAAAAGATGGATCAGACATTACCATGAACAATTATTTTGTTGAACATCCAGAACAAATTGTTGGAAAAATGGAAATGGTGTCCGGTCCTTATGGAATGGAAAGTACCTGCACAGCAGATGATTCGCAACCGTTTGAAGAACAATTACAGGAGTCTCTGCAAAATATCAATGGAGAATTTGATACGATTGATCCGGAAGAGATTCTTACGGAGGACTTAGAAGAGCTACTTTCTGCAGATCCAAACGTCAAAAATTATAGCTTTACGGTTGTTGGAAAGGAAATTTATTACCGGGAAAATTCCGTTATGCGTCCTGTTGACGTTTCGGCCACAGCAAAAGAGCGGATCAAGGGAATGATCGGCATTCGGGATTGTACTCGTGCGTTAATTAATTTGCAGCTGAATGAGTATTCCGATGCAGACATTAAACAAAAGCAGGAAGAACTGAGTGCGTTGTATGATGGATATACAGCAAAATTCGGTATACTGAATTCGCGTGCAAACAGAATCGCATTTGATCAGGATTCCAGTTATTCTCTGATTTGCTCATTAGAAAACCTTGATGAAGAAGGAAATTTCAAGGAAAAGGCTGCTATATTCCAAAAGCGTACAATTAAGCAGGCGAAAGTTGTTACAAGCGTTGACACAGCCAGTGAAGCATTGACCGTATCTCTTTCAGAAAAGGCTGTTGTTGATCTTCCGTATATAAGTGAACTTTCCGGAAAAGATACCAAAGAAATTGTGGAAGAACTTCGCGGTGTCATATTTGAAGACCCAATCACCGGAAAATGGGAGACTGCAGATGAATATTTAAGCGGTAATGTCCGGGAAAAACTCAAAATTGCAACATCTTACGCAGAAACAAAACCTGAGTTTAGCATTAATGTGCAGGCACTTAAACAGATACAGCCCCAAAATCTCGATGCCTCAGAGATAGAGATCAGGATTGGTGCCACATGGATTGATCCGAAGTATATAGATGACTTCATGGGGGAAGTCTTTCAAACACCACATTATCTATTAGATCCTGGTGCTGTAAAAACAAGTTTTTCGAATATAACAAGTACATGGAACATTGCCGGAAAAAATGCTGAAACTTCCCGCTCTTTTGCAAATACCACATTTGGAACCACAAGAGTAACTGCGTATAAGTTGCTGGAAGATACCTTAAATTTGAAAGACATAAAAATTTATGATACCTTTGATGAAAGGAGGGTACTGAATAAGGAAGAAACGACTATTGCAAGTCAAAAGCAGGAAAACATAAAAGAAGCGTTTAAAGACTGGATATTCCGTGATCCGGAACGAAGACAGAA
>OGDJ01000838.1_pt1 | contig 14603 bp, 9 predicted proteins | sample 1570401 | NCBI WGS metagenome assembly OGDJ01 (sample SAMEA2582185, study PRJEB24529) | metagenome | biome: Human gut stool | place: China | collected 2011
TTCTGCGAAAGGAACATCGGCTCCACAAGCTTTCTCCATGTCGGCAGCACCGTTTACCAGTTGCTCGATATCGAATCCGGCTACTGCAATGGGCAATAAACCTACCGGAGTCAACACGGAAAAACGTCCTCCTACATTGTCAGGGATAATGAAAGATTTGTATCCTTCTTTATCTGCAGTAACGCGTGCCGCACCTTTCTTGGCATCTGTAACGGCTACGATTACTTTCTTTGCCATCTCTTTGCCGCGTTGATCTTCACACTGTTTCTTCAGCAGGCGGAATGCCAGAGCGGTCTCTGTAGTTGTACCGGATTTAGAGATATTGATTACACCGAATTTTTTATCTTTCAGAAACTCAGTCAGTTCGTACAGATAATCTTCTCCAATATTGTGGCCGGCATAAATCATGACCGGTGCTGTTTTCTTTTCCTGTAACCAAGTGAAGCTGTTTGACAATGCCTCGATCACCGCACGGGCACCCAGGTAACTTCCTCCGATACCGGCTACGATCACTACCTCACAATTGTCTCTCAATACTTGTGCGGTAGCTTTCAGGTCGGCCAGGTGCTCTTTACTGATAGAAGAGGGCAGATGCAACCATCCTAAAAAGTCGTTACCTTTGCCTGTACCTTTTTCAAGCATTTCCTGTGCGGCTTTTACTTCAGCTTCGTAAGCAAAAACCTTTTCTTTGGAGATGAATCCAAGAGTCTTTTCAATGTTCAAACTAATCATATCTTTCTTTATTTAGGAGTTAAAGAGTTATTTGTCTGCTTTCTTGTTTATCTAAACGAGTCAGTCAGCAATTTTATTTCAATCATCGGAGATATGCGCTCATATAAGATGTTGTATACAGCATCCAGTATCGGCATATTTACGTGATGATGTTTATTGATTTCCTTAATACACTTTGTTCCATAATATCCTTCCGCTATCATCTCCATTTCAATTTGGGCACTTTTTACAGAGTATCCCTTACCGATCATGGTACCAAACGTACGGTTACGGCTGAAGTTAGAGTAGCCGGTCACCAACAAATCACCCAGATAAACAGATTCATCTACGTTTCTGTTTATCGGATGTACCGTATTTAAGAATCGATTCATCTCTTGGATAGCGTTTGATATCAGTACGGCCTGGAAGTTGTCTCCATATTTCAAACCGCTACAGATGCCTGCTGCTATGGCATATACATTTTTCAGTACGGAACTGTATTCAATTCCTATCACGTCATCGCTAACAGAAGTCTTGATGAAACTGCTGCCCAGTCGACGGGCAAAAACGCGTGCTTTATCCTTGTCCGGACAAGCGATGGTGAGATAAGAGAGACGTTCCAGAGCCACTTCTTCGGCATGACATGGACCGGCCAGTACGGCAATATTTTCGGGAGGAACGCCATATTCCTTGTTAAAGTATTCCGAAACAATCAGATTGTCATCGGGGACAATACCTTTGATAGCGGTAATAATGAACTTGTCTCTGATCCGTGTTTTCAGCTTTTTCAGGTGAGCTTTCAGATATGGAGAAGGGGTGACGAAGATTAGCGTATCAGACTCTTTCACCACATCGTTGATGTTGGAGCTGAAATTGATGCGCTTCATGTCGAACTTTACGCCTGTCAGATAGGCTGGATTATGCCCGAGCCGTTTGAAATCGGCGATGCGGTCGTCGCGCCGCATATACCAATTGATAGACTCTTCCTGAGCCAGACACATCTTTGCGATGGCTGTAGCCCAGCTTCCTCCGCCCATTATCGCTATCTTACCGGGTAATTTCATTTGTATGGATTTGGATGAAGAACTTATTTAATTTTCTGTATCCAATCAGTTACGTCGTTTACCGACGGGTTGGCCAGTTCTAATTTGTATTTCTTATTGATGCCACAAATATCCTGATGAAGTTTCTGCGGATTCACGTCCTTCATGTCAGTCACGAGGTTGTATCCGGCTTTCTGAATTACCGGAACCCAGTCTTCTGCGATTCCCAATTCCATGAATTTAGCAGGCGCATCTTTCGGGATTACTTTTTCCGGACGCATCTGCGGGAAGAACAACACTTCCTGAATGGTACTCTGACCGGTCATCAGCATTACCAGACGGTCCATACCGATACCCATACCTGAAGTAGGAGGCATACCGTATTCCAATGCACGAACGAAGTCCTTGTCGATAATCATTGCTTCGTCGTCTCCCTTTTCACTCAGTCTCATCTGCTCTTCGAAGCGTTCCAGCTGGTCAATCGGGTCGTTCAATTCAGAGTATGCGTTACACAACTCTTTACCGTTCACCATCAGCTCAAAGCGCTCTGTCAAATCTGGATTGCTGCGGTGTTTCTTTGTCAGCGGAGACATTTCGATAGGATAGTCAGTGATGAAAGTCGGCTGAATGTAGTTGCCTTCGCAGAATTCGCCGAAGATTTCGTCAATCAGCTTACCCTTACCCATGGTGTCATCAATTTCCATGTTGAGCTTCTTGCAAACTTCACGAATCTGTTCTTCGTTCATGCCTGTCAGGTCATAGCCAGTGAATTCCTTGATAGAATCCAGCATGGTTACACGTTTGAACGGAGCTTTGAAGTTAATCATGTTGTCGCCTACCTGTACCTCTGTAGTACCGTTTACATCCAGACAGATTTTTTCAATCATGTTTTCTGTAAACTTCATCATCCAGTTGTAATCCTTGTAAGCAACGTAGATTTCCATACAGGTAAATTCCGGATTGTGTGTACGGTCCATACCTTCGTTACGGAAGTTTTTACCGATTTCATACACACCTTCGAAACCACCCACAATCAGTCTCTTCAGGTACAGCTCACTGGCAATACGCATGTACAATGGAATATCCAATGCGTTGTGGTGAGTGATAAACGGACGTGCCGCAGCACCTCCGGCAATAGACTGAAGAATCGGAGTTTCTACTTCGATATATCCTTTCGAGTTGAAATACTCTCTCATAGAGTTGTAGACCTTGTTCCGTTTCAGGAAGATTTCTTTAACTCCGTCGTTTACTACCAAGTCTACATAGCGCTGACGGTAACGGAGTTCAGGGTCTTCAAACTTATCGTAAGCCACTCCATCTTTGTATTTTACAATCGGGAGCGGACGAATTGATTTCGACAATACAGTCAGTTTCTGTGCATGGATAGAGATTTCGCCCATTTGGGTACGGAATACAAAACCTTCGATTCCTACGAAATCGCCCAAATCCAGCAAGCGTTTGAAAACTACATTATATAAATCTTTGTTTTCATCCGGACAGATATCATCGCGGGTTATATATACTTGTATACGGCCTTTAGAATCCTGTAATTCAATGAAAGACGCTTTTCCCATTACACGACGAGACATGATACGTCCTGCAACGGATACTTTGCGAGGTTCAGCATCATCTTTGAATTCGGCTTTTATGTCAGTCGAAAAAGCGTTGGTTACATACTCGGCAGCAGGGTATGGTTCAATCCCCATTGCTCTCAACTCATTCAGGCTGTTACGTCTGATTATTTCCTGTTCGCTTAATTCTAATACGTTCATTTGTTAGTATATTAACTCATTCTGGGCACAAAAATAAAAAACATTTTGCAAATAATCCCTATTTATAAGGTTCTTTTAGAATAAAAAGCCACGACTCTTGCGTGAAAAACAGGCAGCAGGCTAGGGTTTTATCATCGTGGCTTTGACGTTTTTACCTTGACACGTACGTGACGAGGTCTTGACACGTTCGTGCGGATGTCTCGTCACGTTCGAGTCGAGACCTTGACAGCAACGTGTCGAGGTATTTTTGTATAAGCGTTTGCAGAAATATACAATTACGTGTGTCTTTAAAGTATTTTGATGCTAATTTTTGGTTTCTATGATTAATTTGTTACCTTTGGGCGTTTCTAATGAATGAAAAGCATGAAAGTTATTTTATTACAGACAGATATTTGTTGGACCGATCCTGCAGCCAATGTGGCTTACATGGATAAACTCATCAGTGCCCACGCACAAGGAACAGACTTGTTTGTTCTACCGGAAATGTTTTCCACCGGATTTTGTACTTCGCCGGAAGGCATTGCCGAATCATCCGATAGTGCTACCCTTCGGTGGATGAAGCAAAAAGCTGCCGAACGTAATTGTGCGATTGCCGGAAGTGTTTCGGTCGAGGAAAACGGAAAGTTCTATAACCGCTTCTATTTTGTGCATCCTGACGGAAACGTGCAGTGGTACAATAAAAAGCATCTGTTTACGTATGGAGGGGAAGACAAACACTATACGGCCGGACAGGAACGGGTGGTTGTGAATTTCCGTGGTGTTCGTTTCCTGCTGGAAGTTTGCTATGACCTGCGTTTCCCGGTATGGTCACGCAACCGGGGCGACTACGATGCGGCGATTTATGTAGCCAGCTGGCCTTCGCCCAGAGTGGAAGCCTGGAAAGCTTTGTTGCGTGCCCGTGCCATCGAGAACCAGTGCTATGTACTGGGGGTAAACCGGGTGGGAAAAGATCCTTATTGCGAATATAGCGGTGGAACAGCGGGCATAGACCCGTATGGTAGAACACTTTCTGCTTGTGCGGATGGGGAAGAAGGCTTTGCAGAAGTTGTGATTGATATGGAGGAACTGCAGGCGTTCCGGAAAAAATTCCCGGTATTGAACGATGCCGACTCTTTTACACTGAATTAATTTCTATATTATATGAAAAATAAACGCTTATTGTTGGGCGACCAGGCCATTGCGCTGGGAGCCATTCACGCGGGGATTTCGGGAGTGTATGCTTATCCGGGAACTCCCTCTACTGAAATTACGGAATATATTCAAAACTCTCCGATAGCAAAAGAACGTGGTTTGCACAGCAGCTGGTGCACCAATGAAAAAACAGCCATGGAGGCTGCATTGGGTGTTTCTTATGTAGGAAAACGCGCCTTGGTCTGCATGAAACACGTGGGAATGAACGTATGTGCAGACGCATTTGTCAATTCTGCCATTACAGGCGTGAACGGAGGGGTAGTGGTACTGGCTGCCGATGATCCGTCTATGCATTCTTCTCAGAATGAGCAGGATTCCCGTTTTTACGGCAAGTTTGCCCTGATTCCGATTCTGGAACCGTCTTCCCAGCAGGAAGCTTACGACATGATGTCGTATGCATACGACCTTTCGGAACAAATGCGTACGCCGGTACTGATGCGCATTACTACCCGTATGGCACACTCTCGTGCGGCAGTCGAAGTGCAGGAGTCAGGAAAGGAAGTGACTTGCACGGGGCGTCCGTCGGTCCCTTCTGATTGGGTACTCTTGCCCGGTAATGCTCGCCGCCGGTATGTGGAAGCCATCGCTACTCAAGAAAAGTTGCGTGATGAGGCTGAACAGTCTGCATTTAATCGGTTGGCAGGTCAGGAAGGTATGGCTGAGAAGGGAGTCGTGGCTTGTGGAATTGGTTACAATTACGTGATGGAAACCTATCCGGATGGATGTCCGTATCCTTTGCTGAAGATTTCACAGTATCCTTTACCGGTGGAAACCTTGACCCGTCTGGCCGACTCTTGCAAAGAGATTCTGGTAGTAGAAGACGGACAGCCTTTTGTTGAAGAACAGCTGAAAGGTATTCTTCCTTCTAAATATGTGGTGAAAGGTCGTTTAAGTGGTGAATTGCCTCGTACGGGAGAACTGACGCCGGATAATGTGCGTCAGGCTTTGGGACTTTCTTGCGAACAGGTTTATGCTGCCGCTCAGAATGTAGTTCCTCGTCCTCCTGCTTTGTGTAAGGGTTGTGGACACCGTGATGTATATGATGCCTTGAATAAAGTAGCTGCCGAATATCCGGATGCCAAGATTTTCGGTGACATCGGTTGCTATACACTGGGCGCACTTCCTCCGTTCCGTACATTGAGCAGTTGCGTGGATATGGGAGCTTCCATTACCATGGCCAAGGGGGCTGCGGATGCAGGCTTGTTCCCGTCTATTGCAGTGATTGGCGACTCCACATTTACTCACTCTGGAATGACAGGTCTGCTGGATGCCGTGAATGACAAGTCCAATATCACGGTGGTGATTTCTGATAACCTGACTACCGCTATGACTGGTGGCCAGGATTCAGCCGGAACCAATAAGTTCGAAGCCATTTGTCTGGGCTTGGGAGTAGAACCGGAGCACGTACGGGTAGTTGTGCCGCTTCCTAAGAACATGGAAGAAATTACCCGTGTCATTCGTGAGGAAATAGAATACAACGGTGTATCTGTCATCATTCCGCGTAGAGAATGTATGCAGACTTTGAACCGGAAACTGAAACAGCAAAAAGCACAGAAACAATGAAAACAGATATTATACTTTCAGGAGTTGGCGGACAGGGAATCTTGTCCATCGCTACGATTATCGGAGAAGCTGCCCTTCATTTAGGGTTGAACTTGAAACAAGCCGAAGTACATGGAATGAGTCAGCGCGGAGGGGATGTGCAGTCTAACCTTCGCTTGTCGGATGCCCCGATTGCTTCCGACCTGATTGCCTTGGGAACGGCTGATATGATTATCTCACTGGAGCCGATGGAAGCTTTGCGCTACCTGCCGTATCTGTCGAAAGACGGATGGATTATCACTTCGGCTGCTCCTTTTAAAAACATTCCGAACTATCCGGACGAAGAAAAGCTGATGCAGGAGTTGAAGTCACAGCCTCATGTGGTGGTGCTGGATGTGGAAAATCTGGCGAAAGAAAACCACATGCCTAAGTCGGCCAATGTTATTCTGTTAGGGGCTGCCGCTCCTTTCCTGAAAATCCTGGATGCAGAAGTCCTGCGCGAAAGTGTAGGCCGTATTTTTGCGTCAAAAGGCGAAGAAGTGGTGCAGATGAACTATCATGCCTTCGATATAGGTCATGAATATGTCAAACAGTTGAAATTCTGAGTGCCTATGAGTCGCGTGTTTAGTGAAGAGCTGGTAAATTCCGTAGCGAAGGAAATGAAAGTGGCCGACTTGGCCAATGCCACCATAGGGGATGTGTTGCTGGTAGCTTCCCGCCTGGAAGAACTGACAGGTATTCCTTTTATCCGGATGGACCAGGGGTCTCCCGGTCTTCCGGCCAATAAAATAGGTATTGAGGCAGAGAAGAAAGCTCTCGATAGAGGAGTTGGTTCGCAATATCCGGCAGCTGCCGGAGTGGCAGAACTGAAGCAGGCAGCTTCACGTTTCGTGAAAGCCTTTATCGATATTGATATTTCTCCACGGGCATGTCTGCCCACTACCGGTTCTGTGGCAGCTTCTTTCGGTGCTTTTATCGCTTGTACCCAGCGAATTCCGGGAAAGAACAAGGTCTTGTTCATTGATCCGGGTTTCCCGATACAAAAATCTCAGTTGCGCATTTTGGGTATTGAGTGGGAGTTGTTCGACATTCATGATTTCCGTGGTGAACCGCTGCGTGCCAAACTGGAAAGTTTCCTGTCGAAGGGAGATATTGCCGCTGTGGTATATTCTAACCCTAATAATCCGGCATGGATTTGTCTGGAAGAAAGTGAGTTGAAGATTATCGGAGAATTGGCTACGCAGTACGATGTGATTGTGCTGGAAGACCAGGCTTATTTCTGCATGGACTTCCGTCATGCGTTTGGCCGTCCCTATCAGCCGCCTTTTGTACCTACGGTCGCACGTTATACCGATAATTATATTCTGATGTTGTCGGCATCCAAGATTTTCAGTTATGCCGGCCAGCGTATAGCTTTAGCCTGCGTGTCCGATAAATTGTTTGATACGCAGTATCCGGCACTGGCAGCCCGTTATGAAGACTCAGGTGTATTCGGGCCGACTTTCATCGCTTCTATCATGTATATGATTACCTCCGGTTGCACGGCTACTACCCAGTATGCCATGGCCGAGATGTTGGAGAAATCCATTTCAGGAGAAATCAACTTTGTAGAAGATGTGCGCGAGTATGAACGTCGGGCACGCCGGATGAAGCAGATTTTCACCGACCACGGTTTCTCGATAGTGTATGATAAGGATGTCACTCAGCAGGTGGGCGATGGTTTCTTCTTTACCTTGGGATACCCCGGACTGACAGGAGGCGAATTGCTGCGTGAATTGATGATGTATGGCGTGAGCAGTATTTCCTTGTCTACCACTGGAAGTGAACAGCAAGGAGTGAGAGCCTGTACGTCGCGCATGCGTGAAGAACTTTATCCGGTGCTGGAGGAACGTATGAAAGCGTTTCAGGAAGACCATCCGCTGAAATAAGAAATCACAAAACTACTACTGAAATAAAGAAAAACACAGCTTATGATTTGGAATCCGAACAAAGAATGTATGCCGCGCGAACAGATGCGCGAGCTGCAAGGAAAACGCTTATGCAAACTGGTGCAGTATGTATACCATAATGTACCTTTCTATCGTCATAAAATGCAGGAAATGGACCTGACTCCAGATGATATCCGGAGCATAGACGATATTACCAAACTGCCTTTTACTACCAAACAGGATTTACGTGACAATTATCCTTACGGACTGATGGCGGCTCCTCCTTCAGAGGTGGTGCGTGTACATGCTTCTTCCGGTACAACGGGTAATCCGACGATTGTGGGGTATACACGTCGCGACTTGTCCATCTGGTCGGAAGTGATGTCACGCTGTCTGTCGGCATACGGAGTGACCCGTGACGATACTTTCTCCGTAAGCTATGGCTATGGATTGTTTACCGGAGGATTGGGCGCACATTATGGAGTAGAGAACTTAGGAGCTACCGTAATTCCGGCTTCTACAGGAAATACGGAAAAGCATGTACGTTTGATTCGCGATTTACACATTACGGGTATTGCCTGTACCCCTTCGTATGCCTTGTATCTGGCAGAGGTGGTAGAAAAGATGGGTATCCGGAAAGAGGAATTAGGACTGCGTATCGGTGCGTTCGGAGCTGAGCCTTGGACCGAAAACATGCGTCAGGAAATACAGAACCGTTTGGGCTTGAAAGGATACAATATTTATGGGTTAAGTGAGATTATGGGTCCGGGTGTATCTTACGAATGTCAGGAGCAATATGGCTCTCACATCAACGAAGACCATTTCTATCCGGAAATTATCGATCCGGTTACCCTGGAATCTCTTCCATACGGCACACAGGGAGAACTGGTATTTACCACATTGACCAAAGAGGGCATGCCGTTGTTGCGTTACCGTACGAAGGACCTGACTTCGCTGATTGCCGATGCGTGTCCGTGCGGTCGTACCAGTGTGCGTATGACGCCGATTATGGGCCGAAGCGATGATATGCTGATTATCCGTGGTATCAATGTCTTCCCGTCTCAGGTAGAAAGTGTTATCTTGGGCATGAAGGAATTCGAGCCGCAATATATGCTGGTGGTAGACCGCAAGAACAACCTGGATACTCTGGAAGTGCAGGTAGAAGTGCGTCGTGACTTCTTCAGTGACGACATCGGTTCCATGTTGAAGTTGAAGAAAACACTGTCCGACCGCTTGAAGAGTGTATTGTCCATCAGTGCCGACGTGAAACTGGTAGAACCGAACAGCATTACCCGTAGCGAAGGAAAGTCTAAGCGTGTGATAGATAAACGAGTATTGGTATAACTAAAGCAAAAAACTATGATAATTAAGCAATTGTCTGTTTTCTTGGAAAACAAGACCGGAAGAATCAATGATGTAGTGCATACTTTGGGAGCAAACGGTATTAATATGCATGCTTTCAGTATGGCTGAGACAGCCGATTTCGGTATTCTGCGACTGATTGTGTCTGATGTGGACAAGGCAGTGGAAGTATTGCGTGAAAAGAACTTTGCCGTGATGTCGACCGATGTGGTTTGTCTTTCGTGTGCCAATGTGCCCGGCTCGTTGGCTGTGGTATTGGAGTACCTGGCCGAAGAGCAGATTTTCATTGAGTATATGTATGCCTTTGCACAAGCCGATCAGGCTCATGTGGTCATCAAGCCGAATGACATGTCGCAGTGTCTGAAAGTGCTTGAGGCACATCATTGTCATGTGTTGGCAAAAGAAGAATTGTAAATTCTATATGCAAATTCCCCGTCACGGTTTTAGGTTGGCGGGGGAATTTTTATTGTTAGAATAAGCTCCATGAAACGGTCAGACCTGCCATGACGATGGCTACCATGCTCATCAGCTTAATCAGGATGTTCAGGCTGGGACCGGAGGTATCTTTAAACGGGTCACCTACCGTATCGCCTACGACTGTGGCCCGGTGTACTTCACTGCCTTTCCCGCCAAAGTTTCCTTCTTCCACGTATTTCTTGGCATTGTCCCAGGCACCTCCGGAATTGGCCATAAAAATCGCTAAAATGAAACCTGAAGAAAGTCCACCTATCAGCAGACCGATGACGCCCGGCACACCAAACAGCAGACCTGTCACAATGGGGGCGATGATGGCCAGCAGCGACGGGAATACCATTTCTTTTTGTGCGCCAAGGGTGGAAATCTGTACACAGCGTGCGTAGTCTGGTTCAGTCTTTCCTTCCAGAATACCTTTGATTTCACGGAACTGCCGGCGTACTTCCTCTACCATGTGGGCAGCTGCTCTTCCTACAGCATTCATGGTCAGTCCGCAGAACAGAAAGGCCATCATGCTACCGATAAACATTCCCGAAAGTACCTTGGGATTCATAAGCGTGACATCGTAGAACATCATGAAGTCCGTGAATCCGGCTTCCTGAATCATTACTTCCAGTCCGTTGGGAAGTTCCAGTACGGTGGTACCGATACGTTCCAGGCCGATGCGTATTTCTTCAATATAAGAAGCCAGTAGTGCCAGTCCGGTCAGGGCGGCAGAACCGATGGCGAAACCTTTACCCGTAGCGGCTGTGGTATTGCCCAGTGAATCCAGTGCATCTGTGCGTTTGCGGACTTCTGCTCCCAAACCACTCATTTCCGCATTACCACCTGCATTGTCGGCAATCGGTCCGTAGGCATCCGTGGCTAATGTGATGCCTAAAGTGGACAGCATACCCACGGCAGCGATACCGATGCCATAAAGTCCCATGCTGATGTTGGTGAAATCGAAACCAGAGGCCAGCCAGTAGGACAGGATGATGCCGGCTACAACTGCAATGACCGGAATCGTAGTGGATACCATTCCTAATCCGATGCCCGAAATGATGACGGTTGCCGGACCTGTTTTTCCGCTTTCCGCCAGTTTTTGAGTGGGCTTGTAGGATTGGGAAGTGTAGAATTCAGTAGATTGTCCGATGACGATGCCTACAATCAGTCCGATGACTACAGCCAGTGAAATATACAGCCAGTTATCAATTTGCAGTACCCAAAGAATGCTAAAGGTGGCGATGACAATCAATCCCGCACTGAGGTTGGTGCCTGTAGACAAAGCCTTGAGCAATTCTCTCATGCCTGCATTTTCTTTGGTGCGCACGGCAAAAATGCCGATGATGGACAAGATAATACCTACGGCTGCAATCAGCATCGGGGCGATGACGGCTTTAAACTGCATGGCGGTATCTCCCGTGCCGATATAGGCAGCTGCTCCCAGGGCAGCGGTAGCCAGAATCGAACCGCAGTAGGATTCGTAGAGGTCGGCTCCCATTCCGGCCACATCACCTACGTTATCGCCTACATTGTCGGCAATCGTAGCCGGGTTGCGTGGGTCGTCTTCCGGAATGCCCGCTTCTACTTTTCCCACCAGGTCAGCTCCCACATCGGCCGCCTTGGTATAAATACCTCCTCCTACACGGGCAAACAAAGCCTGGGTGGAGGCGCCCATTCCAAAAGTCAGCATCGTGGTGGTGATGACACACAACTTGGCAGTGGGGTTCAGTGCATCTTCCGGAATGCAGAAATCCAACAGCAGGTACCAGAAAGAAATATCAAACAATCCCAGTCCTACGACCACAAGTCCCATAACCGCTCCACTGCGAAATGCCACCTTTAATCCTTTGTTCAGAGAGTTGCGTGCGGCATTTGCCGTACGTGCAGAGGCATACGTAGCGGTTTTCATGCCTAAATAACCCGACAGACCGGAGAAAAAGCCTCCTGTGAGGAATGCTACGGGTACCCACGGATTTTGCAAGTTGAACCCATAGGCCATGATGGCAAACAAGGCAGCCAGTCCGATAAATACAAGGGTAACTATTTTATATTGCTGTTTCAGGTAAGACATGGCTCCTTTCCGGACATACGATGCAATGCGTGCCATGGTGGGGGTACCTTCGCTTTCCTGCTTCATTTGCCGGTAGAAGTATCCGGCAAGTGCCAATGCCAGCAGCGATGCCGCCGGGACCAGCCAGAATAGATATGTTTCCATAATACAGTTGAATAAGAGTTTCTCCAAACTTACAAAAAATCCCGAAGAAAACGAATAAAATGCGGGAGATTCTACTGGCAGAAAAGGCGGATAATTGGGCTTTTATGTGATGGCTCTGTTTTTTTCTAAGTTCGGTAAGTTTATTCGGAAACTTTTCAAGGTTTTTTTATGTTTCCCGTCGCGGAACCGTATGTTTTCCGTTCGGGAACCCTACGTTTTTGCGACGGGAAACATAGGGTTTGCAGTAGGAAAACGTAGAAAACGAACAAGAAAAATAGCAAGAATATGCAGGTAATTTTCAATTTAAGGATAATGACGTGTCAAAAAGTTTTCCGGAATGCGGTAAAAACCAGCCCTCTGTTATAAAGGGATGAGGTTTTGTGGCAGATTGTTGTTTTTTATTTAATACAAGTGTGATATTGTGAGATATTTTCAATATATTTGCGCACGAAGTTATAAAAGATTGTTCAGATGATTTACGACATGGAAATGCAGAAGACGTTCTATGCGTCGTATGCAGAAAAAGTAGAAAAGGCCCGTAAGAAACTGGGGCGTGCCATGACTTTGGCTGAAAAAATATTGTATGCACATTTATACGACGAAAACACGGTGGCAGCTTTCCGTCGGGGGGAAGAGTATGTTAACTTCCGTCCGGACCGCGTAGCCATGCAGGATGCGACGGCCCAGATGGCGCTGTTGCAGTTTATGAATGCGGGAAAATCCGTTTCAGCTGTTCCTGCTACCGTACATTGTGACCATTTGATTCAAGCATATAAAGGAGTGGAAGAGGATTTGCCTTCTGCTTGCACTACTAATAAAGAGGTATACGATTTTCTGAAAAGTGTGGCTTCGAAGTACGGCATCGGCTTCTGGAAACCGGGAGCAGGTATCATTCATCAGGTCGTACTTGAGAACTATGCGTTTCCGGGTGGCATGATGGTGGGAACCGACTCACACACCCCGAATGCCGGTGGATTGGGTATGATTGCCATTGGCGTGGGCGGTGCCGACGCAGTGGACGTGATGACCGGCATGGAATGGGAACTGAAGATGCCGAAACTGATTGGGGTGAAGCTGACCGGTGCGTTGAACGGATGGGCTTCACCAAAAGATGTGATTTTGAAACTGGCAGGTATTCTCACCGTGAAGGGAGGAACGAATGCCATTATTGAATATTTCGGAGAGGGAACCCGCTCGTTGTCTGCTACCGGAAAGGCTACTATCTGTAACATGGGAGCTGAGGTGGGAGCTACGACTTCTGTTTTCCCTTATGATGAGGAGATGAAGCGCTACCTCTGCGCTACCGGACGTGAGGATATTGCCGAACTGGCTGAGGCTAATGCGGCCGATTTGCGGGCAGATGCGGAAGTGGCACAGCAGCCGGAGAAATATTACGACCGTTTGATTGAAATCGACCTTTCTGCACTGGAACCGTATGTGAACGGACCGTTTACGCCCGATGCAGCTTGTCCGGTATCGGAATTTGCTGCCCGTGTGAAGAAGGAAGGGTTCCCGCAGAAGATGGAAGTGGGATTGATTGGTTCTTGTACCAACTCTTCTTATCAGGATTTGAGTCGTGCAGCTTCGGTAGCCCGTCAGGTAAAGGCAAAAGGTTTGAAGATGCAGGCTTCGCTGATTATCAATCCGGGTTCGGAACAGGTATATTGCACGGCTCAGCGCGACGGCATGATTGAGGACTTGAAGAGCATCGGCGGTGTGGTGATGACCAATGCCTGCGGTCCTTGTATCGGACAGTGGAAGCGTGTGACTGACGATCCGCTTCGGGCTAATTCTATCGTGACTTCGTTCAACCGTAACTTTGCCAAGCGTGCCGATGGCAATCCGAACACACATGCGTTCATTGCTTCACCGGAAATGGCTGTGGCGTTTGCCATTGCGGGCGACCTGTGCTTTAATCCGCTGACGGATACACTGAAGAATGAGAAGGGAGAAGAGGTCAGACTTGATTCGCCGACGGGGGAAACACTGCCGCTGAAAGGATTTACAGTAGATGACAATGGCTATGTGGCTCCTTCGGCCGACGGAGGAAAGGTGGAAGTGACCATTCAGCCGGACTCACAGCGCTTGCAGAAACTGGAACCGTTTGCTGCATGGAATGGAGAAGACTTCATGGAACTTCCGCTGCTGATTAAGACGCAGGGAAAATGTACTACCGACCACATCTCTATGGCCGGACCATGGTTGCGCTTCCGCGGACACCTGGAAAATATTTCCGATAATATGCTGATGGGGGCTGTGAATGCCTTTAACGGAGAAACTAATAAAGTGTGGAACCGTTCTACAAATACGTACGGAACGGTGTCCGGTACAGCCAAACTGTATAAGTCCGAAGGGATTCCTTCCATTGTCGTTGCGGTGG
>OGDJ01000839.1_pt1 | contig 14601 bp, 16 predicted proteins | sample 1570401 | NCBI WGS metagenome assembly OGDJ01 (sample SAMEA2582185, study PRJEB24529) | metagenome | biome: Human gut stool | place: China | collected 2011
AGGCTTTCAAAAAACATTTCGGACAAAGCCCAAGCAATTACCGAAAAACACAACAATAAAACCAAAAAGCATTAGGTACTTCTTACCTAACGTTTTTTATGACACAAAAATCCCCCAAAATGTTAGCAAAATCGATCATCTGGTCACTGATTCAGGTATTTCTGAAGATGCCAAAGAAAAATTTGGTCAATTAACTGATATCATGGTCGCTGACGAATAAGTTTAGACAATAAAAAGTTACTTATCATTTGGTAAGTAACTTTATTTTATGATGAAAACCCAAAAAAGCCCTACGTCGTTAGACGTAAGGCTTTTTGGGTTGTATTCTAGAAGAGTTCTGTTTTGGATAGCGTTAAATTAGCGAATAGCTGCCTCCGTTTCTGGGTCAAAGAAGTGACCTTTGGCAACATTCAATGTCAATTCCACTTTTGAACCTGGTTGGTAAACATCACGCGCATCCGCACGAGCAACAAGTTCAGTGTTACCTACTTTAACGTAAAGCATTGTTTCAGCACCGAGCAATTCAGAAACAGTAACTTCAGCTTCAAGAGTTGCTCCTGGGTATGTTTCACGAGCAAGTGGGTTGTTTGAGATATCTTCTGGACGGATACCGAAGATGACTTTTTTACCATTGTAACCTTTAGTTACAAGGAATTTCTTTTGACCTTCTGGCAAAGTAATTGTGAAACCTGAGTCGCTAACTAAGGTATTATCTTTGACTGTTCCTTCAAAGAAGTTCATGGCTGGACTTCCAATGAAACCAGCAACGAATTTGTTAGCTGGACGGTTGTAAAGTTCTTGTGGTGTACCAATTTGTTCAACGCGACCGATTGTTCCTGAACCGTCAGGGTTTTTAGTAGAACTCATGATAACAATACGGTCAGCAAGTGTCATGGCTTCTGTTTGGTCGTGGGTAACGTAGACTGTTGTTGAACCGATACGACGGTGAATTTTAGCAATTTCAGCACGCATTGACACACGAAGTTTGGCATCCAAGTTTGACAAAGGTTCGTCCATCAAGAATACTTTGGCATCACGCACGATAGCACGACCCATGGCAACACGTTGACGTTGACCACCTGAAAGGTCAGCAGGTTTGCGTTCAAGGAATTCTGTCAAGCCAAGAATTTGTGCGGCTTCGCGAACACGTTTGTCAATTTCATCTTTTTTATATTTTCTAAGTTTTAGCCCAAATGCCATGTTATCGTAAACAGTCATGTGTGGGTAAAGAGCGTAGTTTTGGAAAACCATGGCAATATCGCGGTCTTTTGGTGCTTTATCATTAACGACTTCGCCGTCAATTTTAAGTTCACCTTCTGTGATATCTTCAAGACCAGCAACCATACGAAGCGTTGTAGATTTACCACAACCTGAAGGTCCTACGAAAACAATAAATTCTTTATCTTTAATGTCAAGATCGAAATCTTCAACAGCATAGTGGCTTGCATTTGGGTATTTTTTGTAAATATGATTAAGATTAAGTTCTACCATTTTTTAACTCCTTTGATCTATGTGGCTTTATTATAACAAAGATAACGCTTACATGATATAGACAGGAGTCACAAGATTTTTTGTGCAATGTGCCCAAAAACTAATTTTCCATAATTAAAAGATACGAAAATGCCAAATCATTAAGATTTTTCAAATTCAAGCCTGAAAAAAGGCGGAATTTCTCGATTTTATAGTGCAAGGAATTACGGTGAATATAAAGATTTTGTGCTGTTTTGGCAAGATTACCCTTTTCTTGCCACATGGTCATGATAATCGGTCTGATGTCTTTACTATCATCAATAGCCTGTAACATTTTATGTTTAATAGCTGGCAAATCAAGCTGGTGCGCATAAGCTAGCAGCAACATTTGTGAAAAACTGACTGTTCGTTCATTACCACGGAAATGTCTCATATTGGCAAACAAGCGACTTTCTTCACGGTAAAAAGCTGGCAAATCATCTGCTTGAAATTTACACCAGACATTGCCAAAGAAAATGGTTAACTTGATACCAAAGTCACTTTCCAAAGTCGGCAGCACATCATCAATTAAATCTTCTGCTTCAATTATCTCTTCTTGATTAAGAATGAGTAATGTTCTAGTCTTTGAAATGACCACCGTCGCAAGTAAATTGGGTAACAAGGTCACAAAAAAATCACACAGTTCTTCTGGCAAGGCTTCCTTGTGATCGATGTAAATGATTTGCAAGGCTTTATAATCTTTTGCCACACTCAAATCATCTTGAATCAAATAACGGTACCAAGGATTCTCAGTCACCTTGTCTTCTAAAATACCGTCATTTTGCAAAGCCAGTAATGCTTTTTCACGCTCGCTCAGATTTGCTAGAGGAAGGTAATACGTTTGCCCATTTTCCTCAATAGCTACCCAATCTTCTGCATGTTCGATCTTACCAGCCTCAACAGCTTCTGGGAATAATCGCTCTAGTGACATCTTCCACCTCCGTTCCTTCTTAACTCAACTTAACGTGATTTTGTATCCAAAATAATAGTAACAGGACCGTCATTGACTAGACTAACTTGCATGTCAGCGCCAAAAACACCTGTTTCAACAGGAACGAATTGGGCAAGGGCTTCATTAAAGTCGAGGTACATTTTTTCAGCTTTATCAGGTTTTGCGGCACCTGTAAATGCCGGACGATTGCCTTTTTTGGTATCCGCAAACAAAGTAAATTGAGACACTGATAAGATACTTCCCTTAATATCTTGGACAGATAAATTCATCTTGCCCATATCATCTGAAAAGATACGCATATTAGTAATTTTACGAACAGCGTAATCAAGGTCTTCTTGCTCATCATCTGGTCCTACTCCAACTAACAACAATAAGCCTTGACTGATGTCTCCAACCAGTTCATCATCAATCGTAACTTGCGCTTCTTTAACACGTTGAATGACTACTTTCATATCTATTCCTTTCTGAAAATAAATTCGCTTTCATTATTGTCATTTTAACATTTTCAGAAAAATAAAAAAAGCACTTACCTTTTCTCTTTCAAACAAAAAAATGAGCTGCATTATCAGCTCATTTTAGTTATCCATTTGTACGTTTGACAGAATAAACGTCTGGGATGATTTTAATTTTATCGACAACAGCAGTCAATTCCGTCAAGTTTGGAATTGTGAAACTAACGTGGATATTCGCAAATTTCATATCCTTACTTGGTTGGGCATTGACGGTTGAAATGTTCTTAGTGACGTTTGAAAGAACTTGAAGGACCTCATTTAGAAGTCCTGAACGGTTAAGACCGTAAATATCAATTTCAGCGATGTAATCATTATTAGCGCTAGTAGCATCGTCCCATTCAACCTCGATAAGGCGTTGTTCATAACCTTCTTGGCTCTTGATATTGTGACAGTCCGCACGGTGAATAGCCACCCCACGACCTTTGGTGATATAACCTTCGATTGGGTCACCTGGCACTGGGTTACAACATTTAGCGATACGCATCAAAAGACCTGAAGCACCTTGGATGATAACGCCATTTTCGCTGCGGACTTTCAAGACTTCTTTATTTTCTGTCTTGATTTCACCACCATTCATAAGTTCATCTGCTTCTGCTTTCGCTTTGGCGCGTTCTTCTTCACGGCGTTCTTTTTCCGTTAAGCGATTGAAAACAGCTGCCGCACTAATTTCACCGAAACCAACAGCCGCATAAAGAGCTTCTTCGCTACGAACACTGAAACGTGGCAAAATGGCTTCAAGGTGTTTTTTATCCAAGTATTTGTTAGCCACATAGCCTTGGTCTTGGAAATAATCCACTAAAAGTTCACGGCCCTTGTTGACTGATAATTCCTTATCCTGATTTTTCAAGAATTGGCGGATGCGGTTGCGGGCTTTGTTTGTCTTAACAATTTTAATCCAGTCGCGGCTTGGTCCAAATGAATTTGGGTTAGTTACAATTTCAACCACATCACCTGTTTTAAGTTTGGCAGTTAGAGGTACCATACGGCCATTAACTTTAGCACCAACAGCTTTTTCACCGACTTGTGTGTGAATAGCGTAAGCAAAATCAATTGGCCCAGAATCTTTTGGCAATTCTTGTACAGCACCTGTTGGGGTGAAGACGTAGATACGTTCTGAGAAAATATCTTGTTTAACTGAATCGACAAAGTCTACCGCATCACCATTTGAAGCGTCTTGCAATTCAACCAATTCTTTAATCCAGCTCATGCCGACAGCTTGTTCTTGACTGTCAACCTTGCCTTTAATCCCTTTTTTGTAAGCCCAGTGAGCAGCAACCCCATATTCAGCAACTTGGTGCATTTCTTTGGTACGGATTTGAATTTCAATTGGTCCTTTTGGTCCGTAAACAGTCGTGTGAATAGATTGGTAACCATTGGCTTTGGGCGCAGCAATGTAATCTTTGAAACGCCCTGGCATTGGACGCCACAATTCATGAATGTAACCAACCATAGCGTAAACATCGCTAGGGGTTTCCATGATACAACGAATGGCAATCAAATCATAGATTTGGTCGAAACGTTTCTTTTTATCACGCATTTTGCGATAAATAGAATAGATGTGTTTTGGACGACCGTAAACGTCTCCGTAAAGTCCTTGTTCTTCAGTATAGTCTTTAATTTTCTTAACGATTTCATCAACCAAGGCCTCACGTTCACGACGTTTTTCATTCATCATGTGAGAAATCTTGTAGAACTCAATTTCATTGAGGTAACGGAATGACAAATCTTCCAATTCCCACTTGATGCGGCTAATCCCCAAACGATGAGCAAGGGGAGCATAGATTTCCATGGTTTCACGTGAAATGCGCGCTTGTTTGTCTTTACGAAGATGCTTCAAAGTGCGCATATTGTGAAGACGGTCAGCAAGTTTTACCAAAATGACACGGATATCTTTAGACATGGCCATAAGCATCTTACGGTGATTTTCAGCCAATTGCTCTTCGTGTGATTTGTACTCAACTTTACCAAGTTTTGTCACGCCATCCACGATGATACGCACATCTTTACCAAATTCGGCTTCGATTTCATCTAAAGTAATCTCAGTATCTTCAACAACGTCATGCAAAAAACCACAAGCCACTGTCACCACATCAAGATGAAGATCTGCTAAAATACCTGCAACTTGGATAGGATGGATGATATAAGGCTCGCCTGATTGCCTAACTTGTGAGATATGTGCTTTTGTCGCGTAATCCAATGCTTTTTGAACAATCGCTACATCAGATTCGCTCATATATTGGGCCGTTAGGGCAACGACCTCCTCACCCGTCAAATTCACAATTTTTGCCATAAGGACCTCTTCTTTGCATACAGATTTATATTGTATATTATTTTAACACTAAACGCCCCAAAATACCATTGCCTTATCCATTTTAAAGACTTTGTTTACTAAATAAAAAAGAGGCTTGAAAATTCATCAAGCCTTAAACTGTTATCTGCTATTTAAGAAGTTAGAAACGGCTCCTAAAAGGTTGGCATCGTTTCGGAATTGGCAAGTTTTCACTTGGTAATCTAAACCATGAGCATCTGTTTTCTCAACAAGTTTTTGCAGACGTTTTTCAAGTTCTGGCACCAAATCTTCACGCGCAGAAATACCACCACCAATACCAACTAAGTCTGGGTTGATGCTGACTAGGCAATTAAAAATACCAATAGCAATGACATCATACATCTCTGATAAGGCAGCTTTAGCATCGCTATTGCCAGCATCTGCCAAATCAAATAAATCTTTGCCAGTAAAATCAGTCAAGCCATGTTCTTTAGCATATTTTTTAGCCACGGCAACGGGACTAGCTAGGTTACTAAGCGTAATGCCGTCTTTGATAATCATGAAACCAAATTCACCACCGTAAAGGCTACTTCCTTTGTACAATTTACCATCAAGGCAAACCGCACCACCAATACCTGTCCCAAGAATGAAGTAAATTGATTTTTTACTGTCTTTTCCGATACCAAATTGACTTTCAGCTAGACCTGCACAGTTAGCATCATTTTCGATGGTCACCGGAAGGCCAAACATAGCTTCCAACTCATCGATAATTTTCAAATGATGGATATAAGGAATCGCACTAAATCCTTTAATTACACCTTCTTCAGTATCTACAGCACCTGGGCTTGAGATAGCAACCCCTTTGGTATCAGCATCTGATAATTCTGTAAAGACACGATACAAGTTTGCTTTCATTTCTTCCCAAGTTTTTGGGGTAGCAAATGCACCTTTCTTATCAATGGCACTGTCTTAGTAACGGCCATATTTCACAGAAGTTCCACCAATATCAAACACGACTAAATTCATTTTCTTCTCCATTTCTACCTAGCAAAAACACTGCTAGCGGTGTGTTAAAACAATCTCCAATGAAAATTCATCATAACGATGTGTACTAATTGAGTATTCAAACGCAGCACCATTTGTTAAATACCCCGTTTGAACAGCTACTGCTACTGGGTCACCTTTTTCAAGTGACAAGTAATCAGCTTCCTCATCCGTCGCACGACGAACAGTAATCGTACGGTGGCCTGATTGAATTTTTAAACCAAGGTCATTTTCAATGTAGTCATAAATCGAATTTTCCACATGCTCGATTTTCAAACCTGTAATCAAGTCGATTGGCATGTAAGTTTCTTCGATAACCGTTGGTCTATCATCAACTAAGCGGACACGATGAATTTTATAAACGAAGCTTGTTTCCTTAATTTTTAGTTTTTCTGCAATTTCCGCGTCTGCTTTCACAACCGTAAAATCAATCACGCGACTTGAAATTTTTTTGTCTGGATAAAATGCTGTTGTCCCCATCATTTGGATATCCATCAACATTTTCTCCATTTTTTCAACTGACAGGTCCATGACAAAAGTCCCTGCTCCACGACGTTTGTAAATCAAGCCTTCTGTAACGAGAATATCTAAGGCTTTTTTGACCGTCATCTTACTAACCTTGTACATGCGACAAAAATCTTTTTCAAAAGGCAGCTGTTCATTTGGTTGATAAACACCTTCTAAAATTTTCTTACGCACATCATTTGCAATAAGGTTATATTTTTCCATTACTTCTCCTCTGAATCTAATATATAAATTAATGCATATTATTATCTATATTTTAAACTAGAAGAGCTAAAGTTCCAAATGTTAATTGATAATTTCTTGTAAATGGTACTTTTTCCCATAAAATGTAACCATAAAAAACCAAGACAGCCCAGGAGATTTTAAAAGTTGCTCTGATTTTTATGGTTAACTAATAAAATTCTTTAATTATCGGATAATAAATTTGTCAATTAATAAGCTATTCACCTCCTCCTTCTTTTGACAGCTTCATTTTATCATTTTACTTTATAAAAGTATATACTTTTATAAAGAATTATGTTATACTTTTTTGGATGCGCTTCATGAAACTTTTTTTGATTATTTGTATACAATTGCTTTATTTACCGCGGAAAAAAGTTATATTCAAAACATAAGGGCCTAAAACTTTTTAGGGGGAGAAAACTAATGAAAAAACACTCATTGGATCTTTAACGGCACTAACAGTACTTTCTGGTATTGTAGCAGCTTATGAGGTAAAAGCTGATGCCATTATTTCAGGAAATACTTACCAAATCACCGCAAAACACAGTGGCAAAGTCCTTGATGTTGCCCGCGGTGCCAAAACTGCTAGCACTAACGTTCAGCAGTGGAATGACACAAACGGAACCAATCAAAAATGGACAGTTTTTGACACTGGAGACGGCTACTATAAGCTAGTCTCAGAAAATAGCGGCAAAGTTCTTGACGTCGCTAGCGCAGCTACCTACGATGGGGCTAATGTCCAACAGTGGGATGATACAAATGGCACATGCCAACGTTGGAAAATCATTGATGCCGGAAATGGTTACTACAAGCTAATTTCTGCTGTCAGTGGCAAAGCTTTGGACGTAGCTTACGGCGATACCAAAGCAGGAGCAAATGTTCAACAATGGTACGAAACTGGTGGCGATAATCAAAAATGGCAATTCACTAAAGTTGACGAAAGTCATAATACTGGTAGCAACACAGGCAGTGATACCCCTGTGGCTACTGCTGGTTTCCACACAAGTGGCACAACCCTTTATGACGCCAAAAATCAACCATTTGTCATGCGAGGTATTAATCACCCTTACGTCTGGTATCAAGGCTATGAGGAAACTGCTATTCCTGCTATTGCAAAAACTGGAGCCAACTGTATTCGTATCGTTATGGGAGATGGGCAACAATACAGCAAAACTTCACTAGCAGAAATTCAAAAACTATTGCAGCTTTGTAAAGACAACCACTTGATTGCCACTGTTGAAGCGCATGATGCTACTGGTTCCGACAACATTCAAGATTTGGAAAATGTCGCTAATTATTGGATGGAAATGAAAGATGCTCTAATTGGAAACGAAGACCATGTCATCTTAAACATCGCTAATGAATGGGCTGGTTCTTGAGATAGTTCTACTTGGGCATCAGGTTATCAACAAGTTATCCCAAAACTTCGTAACACTGGTATCAAAAACACTATCATGGTTGATTGTGCTGGCTGGGGACAATATCCAAAATCAATTGCTGATGCAGGTCAAAGTGTCCTTCAATCTGACTCACAAAAGAACATCATGTTCTCTATTCACATGTACGAATATGCTGGTGCTTACGGTGCTGTACAAAACAATATTGACTCATCATTAGCCGTTGGTGCACCACTTTGTATCGGTGAATTTGGTATCAAACACACTAATGGTCCTATCGATTACAAGACTATCCTGAGCTACTCTCAAGCCAAAGGTGTCGGCTATCTAGGCTGGTCTTGGAAAGGAAATAGCAGCGAGCTTGCTTACCTCGATATGGTTCAAGACTGGGCTGGCACACAATTAACCGAACAAGGTAATGCTATTCTTAACGACCAAAATGGTATCAAAAATACGTCAAAATCTTGTAGCATTTTTGAATAAATCATGCATTAGCTAATACTACCCACATTAAGAGCCTGAGGCAAAAACTTCAGGCTCTTATATTTTAACGTGTGAGAAAGCTTGCTTCCTCGACTATTTATTTTGACCTACAATTTAAAATTTTCTGAATATTCGATATAATGTTAGCTAGACATGTTTTATTCTAAAAGTTTTTGTGGCTTTTGGTGAAAGGAGACTCTCATGAAAAATACCGTATTGAGCTTTCAAAAAGCTAAAGCAGACGGTAAAAAGTTAACCATGTTAACCGCCTACGACTACTCAACAGCAAAGTTAATCGATAGCACTGGTGTCAACAGCATTCTTGTTGGTGATTCTCTTGGCAACGTCATGCTAGGCTACGACGACACTATTTCAGTAACCATGGAAGATATGATTCATCATGGTAAAGCGGTCTGCAGAGGGGCTAAAAACGCTCTGGTTATCGTTGATATGCCTTTTATGTCTTATCAAGTATCGGTTGAAAAAGCTGTGGAAAATGCTAGGCGCTTGATGAAGGAGACTCATTGCCAAGCCGTCAAATTGGAGGGTGGTAAAAGTGTCTGTCCACAAATCAAGACAATGGTGGAGGCTGGGATTCCAGTTTGTGCTCACCTTGGTTTAACCCCACAACACATCAATGCCTTCGGCGGTTTCAAAGTTCAAGCCAAAACCGAAATTGCTGCTAAACAACTTCTAGAAGATGCTAAAGCCGTTCAAGAAGCTGGTGCTTTTGCCGTGGTTCTTGAAGCTATCCCCGCTAAGCTAGCTCAACTCGTTACTAAGCAGCTCAATATCCCGACAATCGGAATTGGCGCTGGTAATCAAACTGACGGGCAAGTGTTAGTTTACGCTGATTTGTTGGGGTTATTCTCTGATTTCACGCCGAAATTCGTCAAACGCTATGCCAACATCGGCGAGCTCATCTCCGACGCTGTCAAAAGCTATATCGAAGATGTAGCCAACCAAAAATTTCCAACACCTGATAATGAATATCACATTGATGACAGTATTATTGAAAAGCTCTATTAATTAGAAAAGAGGCATGACATTACATGAAAATCGTTCACACTGTTGAAGACGTTAGAAAAGCTGTTCAAGCTTGGAAAGCAGAGGGAAAAACTATTGGACTTGTTCCTACCATGGGTTACCTACACGAAGGACATAAGAGTTTGATTGACAAAGCTGTTTCTGAAAATGACCACGTTGTTGTCAGCGTTTTTGTCAATCCAATTCAATTTGCTCCGACTGAAGACCTTGAAAGCTACCCACGTGATTTGGAACAAGATGCCAAACTCTGTGAAGCCGCAGGAGCTAGCCTGATTTTCAATCCAGAACCTAGTGACATGTACTCTCCTACTTTTTCAAGTTTCATTGACATGTCAACATTGACAAAAGGTCTTTGCGGAAAAACACGTCCTATTCATTTCCGTGGTGTTTGTACCGTTGTTGGAAAACTCTTCAATATTGTCGAACCCAATAAAGCTTACTTTGGTCAAAAAGATGTTCAACAACTGGCTGTTATCAAACACATGGTTGAAGATTTGAATTTCAACCTTGAAATCGTTGGCTGTCCAATTGTTCGTGAGGCTGATGGACTGGCTAAAAGTTCTCGTAATACTTATCTCTCAGCTGATGAACGAAAAGCTGCGCTAGTTCTCTCACAAAGTTTGGCACTCGCTGAAAAAATGATTAATGACGGTAAAAAAGACACTAGCAAATTAAAAGAAGCTATGACTACTTTTATTGAAAAAGAACCACTAGCTAAGATTGACTATGTCGAATTTGTAGACTGGAAGACGCTTGAACCTGTCAGCGAAATTGAACGTCCTGTTCTCAATGCTATCGCTGTCTATATCGGCAAAACACGCTTAATCGACAATCACATTTACGAGTAGGGGAGAAAAAACGTGCACATTCAAATGCTAAAATCAAAAATCCACCGCGCTGTGGTTACAGGTGCTGAAGTGCATTATGTTGGAAGTATCACCGTCGACCCAGAACTTTTTGAGTTAGCTGGTATGGTAGAATACGAAAAAGTACAGATTGCTGGTGTTGAAACAGGTAGCCGCTTAGAAACTTACATCATCGCTGGCGAACCTGGTAAAGGCGAAATTTGCCTTAATGGTACCGCAGCAAAACTCGTCAATGTCGGTGACCACGTCATCATCATGTCATACGCTGACTTCACACCTGAAGAAGCCAAAACGCACAAACCACATGTTGTCTTCGTTGATGAACATAATCAACTAGCTCGTTTCACGCGCTACGAAAAGGCTGGACGTTTGTATGACCTTGAAGTTGAAAAATAAACTAAAAAGGAATCCGAAATTCTCGGATTCCTTTTTTTAGTTATACCTACTTACAAATGATTAGTTTTCATTTGGGTGACTAGCAATGATTTCTAGGTTGCCATCAACTTTCCAAGTTTTCACATCGTTTGGAAGAATGAAATGATCACCTTTTTTCACGTTATACACACAGTTATCAACAGTTAAGCTACCTTGACCAGACAAAACACTGACCAAAAGATATGGAGCTGTTTGACTAAAAGCAACCTCACCAGACACCACCCATTTATAAACCGCAAAGAATTCATTTGACACCAAAAGGCTTGAAGTCAAGTTATCCACACCGAGAGTCACAGGGGTGCTGTTAGCTGGTTCACCAATGGTTAAGACATCGATTGATTGTTCGATATGAAGATCACGAAGATTCCCAGCAGCATCTCGACGGTCAAAATCGTAGACACGATAAGTTGTATCACTTGATTGTTGTGTTTCCAAAATCAAAATACCTTTACCAATGGCGTGCATTGTGCCGCTTGGTACGTAGAAGAAATCACCTGCTTTGGCTGGAACTTTTGTCAACAAATTAGCCCAATCACCTGCTTCAATCATCTTGGCAAGTTCTTCTTTAGATTTGGCATTATGACCGTAAATAATCTCAGAATCTTCATCCGCTGCGATGACATACCAGCATTCTGTTTTACCAAGCTCACCTTCATGCTCAAGAGCGTAAGCATCATCTGGGTGAACTTGGACACTAAGCCAATCGTTGGCATCCAAAATTTTAGTTAACAATGGAAAGACTTCTGATTTTGGATTGCCAAAAAGCTCTTTGTGCTCACGATAAAGTTTATCTAAGCCTTGTCCTTTATAAGTCCCATTATCCACAATCGACACACCATTTGGATGAGCTGAGATTGCCCAGTATTCACCAGTCGTTTCTGTTGGAATATCGTAACCAAACTCATCACGAAGCTTAGTTCCACCCCAAATTTTATCGTGCATTTGCGCTTTTAAAAATAATGGTTCTGCCATAATTTATCCTTTCTTTCGGGGGATTTCCCCGTTCAGCAGTTAAGCCTGGAGACTTTTCTCCAGACTTAACCGTTACCCTATCGACTCTTAACTATTTTTAACATCTAGCAATGAATACCCGCGGACATCATAACGATTTCGCGTACGTGAATACTCAATCGGTCTACCATTTTCCAAATAAACCACTTGCTCAACTTGCAAAATTGGGTCATCATCCTTGCAAGCAAGGTAATCTTTGTCATAGTGGTCAGGCTTTTCAGCCGTAATATGACGATAAGACCCAGCAAATTTAAGTTCCAAAGTATTCCAAAGGTAATCATAAACGGATGCTAATAAAATACTATCATCCAGACCTGGAACTAAATCGCAAGCCATGTAAGTATGCTCAAGCGCATACGGCTCACCATCTAAGAGACGTAATCGAATAATCTTATAAACTGGCGTTGATTCTTCCACTTGAAGGCGCTCAGCCATTTCCGCATTGGGAAATTCAACCATAAACTCAATAATTTGACTCGTTAATTGTCGAGGGTCATCCTTCAAATCGTTACTTAAACCATTGTAGTTGTTCAATCGAAATTTTGAATCCTCTTTGTCCCAAAATGAGGAATTTAAAACCTTGGTGCCATTTCCTTGTTTTGAAATGACCAAGCCTTCGATGGTTAACATCTCAATAGCTTTTTTCACCGTCATTCGACTAACGCCAAATTCCTTTGCCAAATCAGACTGAATCGGCAACATGGAATCAATCGGATACGTTCCATCTGAAATTCTAGCTCGAATAATCCCTGCAATCTCTTCATATTTTGACATAGATCGCTCCTACTCTACTTGTATAGACTAATATTTTTAAACTATACTCATATTATAGCGCAGAGTCAAGTTGTTTGTCCAGCATGTGCAAGAATGGTAGCCAAATACAGCCAACAATCAAGCAGTCAACAATTTGAAGAAGTCCACCAGCAAGTGAGTTTGTCGCAATCATTCCACTAAAGAAGACAGGTACTGTCCAAGGAACTGAAACCCCTGTTGGTGCAGGAACAAGACCAATTGACATCACAAAGTAGTTAAGGGCTGTGACAATAATTGGTGAGATGACCCATGGAATAAGAATTGTAGCATTCAAAACGATTGGCAACCCAAAGATAACAGGCTCATTAACATTGAAAATACCAGCACCGGGGGCCAGACGACCAATATCACGATGTTGTTTTTTCTTCATAATGAAAGCCATGATGATGACATTCCAGCAACACAAATAATTAATGCTTTTGACATGGGCATTCTCCATTTTTGAATATAAATATTAGCTAAAGATGTTTTCATTCCCCAACATCTTTAGCAAAAGTATATCACAGGTATTTTAATAAGTCTAGTCTTTAATTTTAAAAGAACAAACTTTTTTAAAAATCACATTTAAAATCCTACCAATTTCTCCAAGCTAATCATTTGTCTCTGCCCTTTCATTATGGTAAATTGACTAAAAACACTATTCACATGAGGTGTCTTATGACAGAAAAAACACTAACCATCGTCTACATTAGCTTAAGTGGCAATGTCCAGAGTTTTGTGAAACGTTTAGGAGAATATCTTCAGAACCACTATCAGCTCTCTAGCAAAGCCATCAATATCAAGGATCTTAACCACGAAACCTTTCCCGTTGCCTCACCTTTTGTGGCTATTCTGCCGACCTACCTTGAAGGTGGCAATGGCATTGATTCGGGTGATGTTGAGATTTTGACCACCCCACTTGGAGATTTCATTGCTGCCCATGATAATGACAAACATTGTTTTGGTATTATCGGCTCAGGCAACCGCAATTTCAATGAACAGTACTGCTTAACAGCCAAACAATACGCCAACCGCTTTGGATTTCCCATGCTTGGGGACTTTGAACTCCGCGGCACAAGCTCAGATATTGAACGACTAGCAGAAGTTATCGTAGATCATTTTCAAAACTTTACACCTCAGTCAAAATGACTTTTTTTCTTCGTCAGAAACAAAGTCGCAAATAAATGTTATAATGACATTAGACTGTCGGAAATGTCCGACAAATGACTAGATGGTATTGGAGAGACAATGAAAACAACAGTTGATTACATTACAAAACTTACAAATATCCCTTCACCTACTGGCTATACAAGCCACATTATGAATTACGTGATTGCTGAGCTTGAAAGCTTTGGCTACGCTCCTGTCCGCACAAATAAAGGTGGCGTTATAGTCACTGTCACTGGTAAAGATGACAGCAAACACCGCGTGGTCACAGCTCACCTTGATACCCTTGGTGCTATGGTGCGAGCTGTCAAACCAGACGGTCGCCTTAAAATGGACCTTATCGGTGGCTTTGTCTACAACGCTATCGAAG
>OGDJ01000859.1_pt1 | contig 14308 bp, 10 predicted proteins | sample 1570401 | NCBI WGS metagenome assembly OGDJ01 (sample SAMEA2582185, study PRJEB24529) | metagenome | biome: Human gut stool | place: China | collected 2011
AAAAGCAGTGCCCTCTTGATTGGTTATAATCTGAACACGGTCGCCCACGGCTATCGGATTGGTACTGCGAATCCCTTTTAACCGGAAATTGCCTTTGATCTTACATTCAATAAATTGTCCGTCGTCGGTTTTCACCTGGTACCAACTGCCCGTGTTTTTGATTACTAATCCGTGCACTTGCTTTTTGTTTTTTAAACGGTCATGATTTCTTTATCCTTTTCAGCCAGCATATCATCTATTTGCTTGATATACTTATCGTGGATTTTTTGCAGTTTGGCTTCCGCATTCTTCTGCTCGTCTTCTGCCAATCCGTCTTTTACAGCTTTTTTCAGTGCGTCGATACCGTCACGGCGGGCGTTGCGTACGCTCACTTTGGCAGTTTCACCTTCTCCTTTACACTGTTTGGCCAGTTGTTTACGACGTTCTTCGGTCAATGGGGGAATACCGATACGGATTATTTCACCATTGTTTTCGGGCATGATGCCGAGATCAGAGTCGATAATGGCTTTTTCGATTACACGGAACATACTTTTGTCCCACGGCTTGATAGTGATGCTGCGTGCATCAGGAGTCGTTACGGCTGCTACATTGCTGATAGGAACCATGCTTCCGTAAGAATCTACGCGGATACCGTCCAACAGTCGGGTACTCGCTTTTCCGGCGCGGATATGTGCCAGTGCTTCTTCCAGATACATCACTGCCATATCCATCTTCTCTTGTGATTCTTCGATAATCGTTTTTACGTCTACCATCTTATTAAGTATTTATAAAATTGGCACTTTGATTCATTTTGAAAACAAAAGTAGATTATTTTTTGATTATCTGCAACTATCTATAGAGAGAAATGCGTTGCCTGACGTTTCTCTTTCTAAATAGTATTATTGGTAATTATCGCAATAGGTGGTAGACGGGCTGCTGATATAACGTCCGCTTAAGTTACAACTGGAACCACTGAGGTGGCTACAATTGGAGCATCTTTTACCGCCGGATGAAGAAGATGATTTTCCTAAAAGTGAAAGCAGAAAGAGAGCGATTAGTACAATTAGTAAAAGGATGAGGAAATGAGCTACAATTAAGACAGTGGCTGTTGAACCAATTAAATAAGTTAATGTACAGATACACGCATGTTTCCATCCACCTTTGGGAAGTACTTTATTGAAAATAATACCTGTTTGCACAGATTGTCCGACAAGAAATCCAATTCCTACCACAGGCAAAAAGCCTACAAAGAAAAAGCCACAAATGATAGCGCCTATGATACAGATGCCCCAAGTATATATTCCCCATGTCCAATTGAAAGTTGCGTAGGAATTGTATTGCACATCATTCAAGGTATTGAAAAAACACATCCATTGATTAAATACAACTGCACCGAATATAAAGAAATTAATGATGGTCCATAGCCATCCTATTTTATCGGGAGTGCAAAACCAAATACTATTTGCGCCCATTGAAAACACATAAAATAGTTCTAACAAACAGACGGTAATGAATAAACTGAGGTTTATCGTATGTTCGCTGTCTTCTAGCGGAGTACTTTCTCCACGACGCATTCTAAGGATGAATAGCACAATAGAAAGTCCTAATATGATATAAACTAAAGGGCGGCAATCATAATTTGTTTGTCGAAACCAGTCGCTGAGTGTATTTGTTGGAGCTTTTGCGGGAGGTGTTGGAGTAACAGGTCGTATGTAGGTCGTACTTACGTATCCATATCCGCCATTGAAGGATACCTTTGCCCATTCTCCATCTATTGATTCTACATTTACGATTCCTCCATGATTTATTGTTCCGATGACAGGAGCATTTGTGCTTCCATGACTACGTATGTTTAGAAAAGTATTGGCGGTCACTTCATACTTTTCCAAAGCTTGGGTAGAGAGGACTATAATGAATAGTCCGATACAAATGAACAGGAATCGTTTGAATGTTTTCATCGGTTTGTTATTTACTGGGTTTTTATGTCTTTTACAGAGGGCGTGATGATAACAGTTGTCGGCACTCGGATTAAAGATACTAATTGCTCTAATTCTGAATTTTTGATTCGAATGCATCCTTCGGTCGCTCGGGTCCCAATAGATAATGGGTCGTGGGTGCCATGAATCCCAATTCCTTTATGTCCGGGTGTTTCTAACCGGATGAAATGATTACCGTATGCACCCTCTATTTCACCTTTCCCATCTCCAAAATCGTGTTTCCATTTAGAAGCATCTTGGATATCGATTATTTTAAAAGTTCCTTCAGGAGTTTTTAAATCTCCTTGTTTTTCCTTGTTGCCATAATTCTTCCCACAAGCTATGTCGGCAGTGAATAATTCTTGGCCCTTATAGTCTATTAAGCGTAATTTCATTTCATCTTTTGAGATGAGAAGAATGTTCGCATTCTTAATTTGTGCCATTTGGGCAGTATGGTAGTAGTAGAAAGCTACTGCCATACCGCCTATAGAAAGGATAAATGTTAGATGCGATACAATTAGATACCGTATAATTTTCTTTTTCATTGTATTATGCTTAGTGTACAATTACTTGGCAGGAGAAGATTTTACTTCCCTCGTACCATATCTCGTACTGATAAGTACCTGGAGAATACACGTCACACTCTGGACTTCCCCAGCTTGTTAAATAAGAAACATTGTTATCAGCTCCGACAGCAGGTGTATACATACCATGTTTGTAAGTGTATCCGTTCGGCGAGTTCTTGTTGGCAATGAGTACACCATTGGGACGATAGATTTTGGCATACAATGTAATATTTCTGGCCCCGTTTAGACTTGAATAAATAATCTTTGGTTTCAGGTATTGTAATTTATTTCCGTAAAGCGGCTTCCCATAATCTTCTAAAATAGTCCCTTTATCGTTTGAGTTGGCAAATAACATTGTTCGGATTTTGATGGGACACTCAACTGGGTTTGAAGAAACAGTTACAGCCTTTTCTGAATTGCCCTGAATTTGCACTCCGGTTGAATACAATAATTCTCCTTCGGACCAGAATTCTATTCGGTAAGTTCCAGAAGTGTACGCATCTCCGGTTGTATTTCCCCAACCGGCTAAATTAATATATCCGGATCTGTTTAGAGTTACTTTTTGTTCATTAGTATATCCGGAGGGTGATCCTGTTCCAGTCATTAAGTTCCCCTGTGGAGTGATAATTTTATATTTGATGACCACTGAACTCTTCCCCGCAGGATTTTCATAGAAAATACGTGGAGACAAGTACTGAGTGGTGGTGGGGAGCTGTGTCCCGAATTGAGTAAGAATATTGTAACTTTTATCAGTATTTCCAAAAAGTGCCTTTGTTATTTTTAGTCCGTTCTCGCTCTTTGTTTTTGACGGCTGCTGGTTGGTTGGGAGTTGAGGCGAGCGACTAACCGTAGCATTTGGGGTAGCATAGATAACTTTATATTTATCTGTTTTCCATGGATAATATCTAACATCTTTTATTTTGGCATTTTCTGTTGTTTGCTCTTGATATATAAAAACGGGAGTTTCGTCATCTGCAAACGAATAAATAGCCAATACACCTTCATGTGTGGAGCTGTTGGATAAGACAAATGCAAATTCTGTAAACTTCGTATATCCGTTAGCCAGTCGAGGGTAAAGTACTGCATTAGGTTTGACTTCTATAGGTTGTGCAAACAACTGCCATTGCCCCGTCCCTGTTTTATAGTTGTTTTTCTTTATAAAGTCTACGAGTGCCAGCCGACATTTTGCTGTCGGTGCTCCTTCCATAGCTTCTTTGCTTCCCCATAAGTTATTCAACAATTCAAAATCAGTTTTACTTAGGGTATAATTGGTAGATACATATCCCTTTTTCTCATTAGCTTTAATGTATGACCATCCATCTCCTTCTTTTTGGTAAGTGATGAGCTCCGAACCATAGGGCAGAGATTGGATACGATTATATTCTACATTTGCATTTTTATCGGAACGTTGCAACAAGCTGGATACGTATACATAGGTACGCTCTGCATCCCGATCAATGGTCATAGGTTTATACCAATATTGATAGCCGCAAAAGCCTATAATAGCGGCGATAATCAAGAACGACCACAAACCTCCGTGCCCCTTTTTAGGCGAAACTGTAGATGTTCGTCGGTTAGATGGAGTTCTTGGAGGAGGTGGCGGCGTTACCCGTGATTGTGGGGGGGGAGTAGAGGTCCGGTGTTGTTTGATAGTGAATGTGTACGTTGCAATTTGCAGATCATTCTCAAAGAATTCAATAATCCATTGGCCAGCGGAGAATACATTTCCAGACATACTTCCGAAGCCATTCAAGGGATATGCAGATCGGGAACCTGTGAGAGGGACATTACCATACCACGTATAACCGGACTTGCTGTTGCTGGCTGTCATGAGTGTCCTGTCGGGAGCGTATAATTTGTACCATATATCTACACTGCTCCCTCCTCTTAATACTCGATAATCAATTCGAGGCTGTAAATAGCAGCTACGAGTATCGAGCTCGGCCTGATTCGAAGGAATGGGATCACCTTTTTCGTCAGTATTGGCAATTACCAATCCGGTTATTTCAATGGAAGGGGATGTTTGCCGGGGAGGAGTTTGTGGTATTCTTTCCTGAGGGGCCCTTTCTTGTATCGGGTTTTCGCGAGTATATTTCGTCATGAACTTTTTGAAGTCCTCAAAAGTTTTAGAATCTTTTGTATAATATGTTTTGGCTATTCCACGAAAATCTTTGCTCCAGGTAATGATGTTTTTGTTATTGCTATGCAATTTGTCTGATGCGATTAGAATGGAGATATACTGCTCACATTCTTTTCGGGACGTTTCGTTAAATGTACCGTTTTTCCAGAAATTGGCTAAGAAACGGACAGCATTCCATTCATCTCGGTCCAGTTCATTCTGATTCTCGTATAACTGCGAATAAGTGCTTACCCATTTTTTTGCATTTTGTTTTAATATGATATTTTGAGATTCACTGTTGACAGTTGTCTGAAGAGGAGCCGAAGAGCGGGGTGCAGAACTCTGATATAATTCCTTTAACGCATTTTGGAATACTAAAAATGTAGTTTCGTCTTTAGTGTAATACTTCCTGGCGATGGTACGAAACTCTTTACTCCATACAATAATTTCTTTATTATTGCTGTGTAATTTATCCGATTGTTCAAGAGTGCTTATCAGGTCCATGCATTCGCTGGTAGCATCCGGATCAAATTTTTTTCGCCAATAGTCGGCCAGTGTCTCTATAGCAGTCCATTCTGCTGTAGAGAGTTCTGTTTGTTTGCTTTTAAGAAATCGACAAGCTTCGTTCCACTTGCCGATTTCCAGTTTTAATAAAGTCTTATCCATTTATAGGGTTCTGCTTTGTTCTGTTTTTTACTCTACTGATGCTTTGTCGATGATTGCTTTTGATTTTCTGAGTTCTTCTTCACATTTTACACCGGTGATTTTGAGATCGAATTCAAGTTTATCATTTTCTACATAAGCTAATCCGTGCAAGATACCTTCCTGGTCAATCTGATATGTAACTGAAATCTGGGTACCTTGAGGCCAGTCTTTGCTCAGTTTAAGCGTATGGTCGTCAATTAGTGTGCAGAATCTTTCTTCCACGATACTTTCTGTTTCCATATTTGTGAAATCACTTTCAAATACTTTCACAGATACACCTCGTTGGTTAGGAATAGAAGTAGTAAAGGTTTCAATTCGTTTTGTGGGTAACGAACTATTTGCAAAAATGAGGTTTTGCACCATGCTTTGTCCTTCAATGATTACGTCGGTACCATATGTTTTACTGGTGACATTGACCACTGTGGTGCGATCTCCACGGAGAGGAGCCGGTTTATCATCACTTTCTCCTTCTTCATAGTCGCGAACTGCTTGTGAATAGGCGGCATTCATAGCATAAATTGCCGCTCCTTTGGCTACACATTCATCCGGGTCGGTTAGTTTGGCATCACAATTGAATTCTTTATCTACCCGTTCCTTTATTTGTGGCATGCGGCTGCTACCTCCCACCAACAGTATTTCATCAATATTATTGTAACCTTTTTCTTTGGCAATAGCAATAACCTTCTTGGTGGCATCAATCGTTTCGTCCAGTTTCCTTTCTGTCAGTGAATTGAATAACTCACGGCTAATCTCTATACGTGCGGAATTGCCTTCATATTGGTAAGTTGCTTTCGCTGTCTGCTTGGCTGTCAATACTTTTTTCTTGTCTTCTGCAAGTAATAACAACTCATATTTTAGGTCTAATCGGTCTTCGAACGAATAAGAAGTGTTATTTTGTTCGTTAAAAGCTGCCAGCATATATTCAGCTAATGCGGTATCCCAGTCTACTCCTCCTAAATGATGGTCTCCACCTGTGGCTATTACTTTAATGGCACCACCGTTCACGTTAATCAGGGTAACGTCAAATGTTCCGCCTCCGAGGTCGTATACTAAAACCGTTTTTTTCTGATCAGTCTTTACACCGTAAGAGATCGCGGCAGCCGTAGGCTCATTGATGATAGAAAGTACATTTAAGCCGGCTATTTCTCCGGCCTGCTTGGTTTGCATACGCTCTTTGGTTCCAAAATAGGCCGGACAAGTGATAACGACATCTTTGATCGGTTCCGGATTATCTCCCAAATCGTTGGCATCTTTAACCAGCTTTTTTAAGATGAAAGCCGAAATTTCTGTTGGGTCGTAATGATAGGGAAATTCGTTTGTATTTTTATCGAAACTGTCATCTACACCTATATGGCGTTTTATGAATACTGCCGTTTTGGTAGGTTCAGTGGCCAACATACCTTTGGCTTCTTTTCCCACGACAACATGGTCCATATCCTCAAAATATACAGCGGATGGAGTAGTGGCATCTCCTTCGAAATTGCGGAGAACAATGGCTTGGTCGAATTTATCTACTTGTGCAATGCAACTGTAGGTGGTACCCAAATCGATACCATATACACTTCTGGTATTGTCCATAGTTATTTATCTTTTTAGAGTTTTTTTTAGATGAGTTGATTATTCTGATTTTTTATATACAGTGACTGTTGAGGGTTGAAATATTTTGTTTGTGGTAGTATTTCGGAAGCCTCCGTAATGAAATTCTTTAATAGTGCCGGCTTGTTCCGGGGTATCAGTGATCACTGTTCGGATGGCTGTTTGCTCTTTAGGTGAATATGCGCTGCCTATTGTCGGTTCAAAATACTCTAAGTCGTATTCGTCTTCTAGAATATCTTGAATATGCAGTTTACAATTTTCCACTTCTCTCAATAATCTCGTATAAGTTTCAGGGGAACTTTTAGCTTCCGTATTTTCATAAAACTTATAAGTTTTCGTGAGTCGCTCATGCATTTTTATCATGTTTTTCAGAAGAGGTTTTACGATTTCCGCATGAAGATCCCGGTTATGACTTTGCAGTTCTTCATGAAGATCCTTAATGATTTTATCTTTGTAAGAAGAATCTTCCAATAGTTTTTTTAATGCATTTATTTGATCTCCGATTTGAGAAGGGAACGAGTGATCGGGATGCGTCGCAGGCTCTATGGAGCGTTCATCGTTTGGATTCCTATTCTCCAGGTTCTGCTGCCGTTCTTCAAGTTCTTTTGCTAATTTATCCAACTTTTCAGCACGTAGATTCAACTCTTCTTCTTTTTGTTGAAGCTCTTGGATTTTTAATTTCATTTCTTCTTCTTGTTCGGGAGAAAGTTGTTCCTGTTCATTGGGGGAGGATGTCGCCTCATCGGTAGCTGGAGAGGGAGTGTGATTGGGTATTCCGGTTGAGATTAATTGAGCAAGATTAGCTTCAAATTGGCTCATTCTTTCCAATAGCTCTTCCATTTTGTTATTTTTACTTTTGGGCCATTCCATGTTGTGTGTGTTTATAGATTAATATATAGATTTTTATTTCTGGTTTTACATAAAGTATGAATACTTTTTATTAGATCAAATAACGAATAATTGTGTGCTTTTTAATCTTGTCTCGCAAATATATAGTTTGTAGTTGTGAAAATCAAACATATTGCTTTATAAAATTGTTGTAAAATGATTTTGTACCGGATATCCGGTACAAAATTGAAATCAGTAAAGACTTCTTTAATTTATATTGATGGTTGGTACTGCTTTTAGTGCATTAATTTAATATGAGTTTGATACAATATTAGAATAATTGTAGTTGTCTATTATAGACTAATTTAAAGTTAATGGTGGATCTTTTTTCAAAGAAGGGTAACTATAGCAGTCAATATCTTCATAATATAATAGTTAAATAACTATTGACTAGAGTGTTTCTATTTTAGTGATGTTCTTTATTGGTTTATTGTTTATCATCGGTCTTTTCTAGGTTTATTTAATCGGTTGTGCTTATCATAAAATATTTTCTTTACCGTTAATAATCAGATACAACTTGAATTTGAGAAACGACTTAGTTTAACACTCTCCATGAGTTATAACCTTTTAAAGTCTTATGAATCAATGTTTTTTAGTTAGGTATATACTTGGGGAGTGGAATCCACAAGTTAATGTTTGTATATTCACCCAGTAACACTTATTTGATGAAAATTGTCGGAGGAGGTAGAATTTATTTCCTCAATTCAAAAAAATAATAAAAATACGTATGAGAAACAGATATGTCAGGTATTTGTATGTATATTATGGGTAATAATATTTGAAATAAAGAGAATTGTCTAAATAGAATAGAAAGAGGATAACTATAGTTTCCCAATTATTTATTTAGTTGGGAGCATTACGATGATGATGTACTTTTTCTTGTTACCATTCAGATTCTTAGTAGAAATCATTTGTTAAACAATAGATTTTAGTAACTTTAGCCTCTGAGAGCATAGCGGTAATTGCTATTGTTAGATACTATAGATTCAGTACTCATAATTATTTCTCTTGATTATTATATTATTCATAATATTGAACTCACGTTAAATATAGATAAAATGAAAAAGATCAATGCGGCTTTGGTAATATCTCTGTTTGTAATGACAGGATGTGGAGGAAATAAACAACTGACAGATGATTGCATCACGGTTGATGTTAGTGCGGATTATCCTAAAAAGGAACTGATCCTTCAAGATTTTATGGATGTAGAATACGTTCCGTTGGAAACTACTGACGATTTTATAACTCAAGGTATTGTGAAAGCTACCGGCAAGAAAATTCTGTTGGTTGCAAACAGGATTATGGATGGTAATATTTTTGTGTTTGACAGGGCTACTGGTAAAGGGGTACGGAAGATTAACCGTTTGGGACAAAGTGGTGAAGAATATTCGCATATTACGTCTATTGTTCTGGATGAAGATAATAACGAAATGTTTGTTGTAGATTATCCTGCAAGGAAAATATTGGTATATGACTTATATGGAGAGTTCAATAGAAGTCTCCCATTTCCAGATACCTGCTATTATGAGTTTTTATCGGACTATGACCGGGATCATCTGATTGGTTATAAAAGTTATTTGCCATTGATAGAAACCGACGAATCATGCCATGTACTTATTTCCAAGAAAGACGGAAGTGTTACACGAAAAATTCAAATTCCTTTCAAAGAACTCGAGACACCGGTTGTGACGAAAGATGAGGCGATAGTGACTCCAGGTTTTTTTCTGATAACCCCGCATGATGGTAATTGTCTGCTGACGAAAACATCATCTGACACAGTATACAATTACTTACCGGATGGCACTCTCAGTCCATTTATTGTACGGACTCCTTCCATTCATTCTATGGATCCTAAAGTATTTCTTTTTCCGACCATTATCACTGATCGGTATTATTTTATGCAAACTCTTGATAAGAAGTTTAATTTTGAAAAGGGGAGAGGTTTCCCGACCAATGATTTAGTGTATGATAAACAGGAAAAAGCAATATTTCAATATACCGTATATAATGATGACTTTTCTAATAAACACCGGGTTGCATTGGGACAGCAACCCGAAAAATCTGTAGATGAAGAAATTGTAACCTGTCGTGCTTTAAATGCTTCAGACCTTGTCGAGGCAAACGAAAAAGGAGAACTGAAAGGTAAGCTAAAAGAAATTGTTGCCGGACTGAATGAAGAATCGAATTCGGTGATTATGTTGATAAAACGCAAGAAATAAAGATAGTAAAGGCTAGAGGATAGGTTAGGTATTATATCCATGCTCATACGCCGTTCGATGGAAAGTCCATTTCCATATCTGAGAGTAGTAATACCGATTATCGGGGCTATTGATGATAAAAGGTCTGCTGTAAGAAAAAGAAGGCGAACAAAGTAGAACGCGAAAGATGAAGAATGAAGAACGGGTTAACAGGTAGAAGTATTCCATCTACTTGTTAACCCGTTGATAATAAGTGTAGTTTATGAAGTTAATTGTGTACCAATGTACCGATTTCTTCTCCGGTAATCACTTTTTTCAGGTTGCCTACTGTATCCATATCGAATACTACGATCGGCAGATTATTCTCCTTACACATACAAGTAGCTGTCAAGTCCATCACTTTCAGTCCTCGTTTCAGCACTTCATCGTAAGTGATGTCGTGGAACTTGGTTGCCGTAGGATCTTTCTCCGGGTCGGCAGTATAGATACCGTCTACGCGAGTACCTTTCAACATGACGTCTGCTTCTATCTCGATACCGCGAAGCGATGAGCCGGTGTCGGTAGTAAAAAACGGATTCCCCGTTCCTGCCGACATGATGACGATTTCGCCATTTTCCATGCATTCAATAGCTTTCCATTTACTGTAGAATTCACCGATAGGTTCCATGCGTACGGCTGTAAGTACACGTGCTTTCACACCGGCCGCAACTAATGCCGAACTTAAGGCAAGGCTATTAATTACTGTGGCCAGCATACCCATCTGGTCACCTTTTACCCGATCGAAACCTTTATTGGCTCCACTCAGTCCACGGAAGATGTTACCACCACCGATAACGATGCCGATTTGTACGCCTTGTTCATGAATCTCTTTGATTTGTGCGGCATATTCGGCCAATCGCTTTTCATCGATGCCGTATTGCTTTTCTCCCATCAGGCTCTCACCGCTGAGCTTCAACAGGACTCTTTTGTATTTTGCCATACGATTCTGATTGTTGGTTTACTTTTTTGCAAAGATACGCGATTCCTTTTAATGGACTATCTTTTTTGCTAAAAAAGCTTGTACAAGTCCGCGAAGCGACAGGTAGATAATAAAAGCCATCCACAAGGCATGATTTCCCATTACTCCTTGGAAGATGTAATAGGTAAGAAAAAAACTGGCAGAAGCGATGAACATGGAGAAAAGCATCTGGCGGGTAGCGGTGGCACCTATGAAAATGCCATCCCATAAAAAGGCGGAAAATCCGGCAAGGGGAATGGCTAATACCCAATAAAAGTAAGTGTCGGCTTCCTGGATAACGGATGATTCGTTAGTCAGTAATTCCAGAAATGATTGTCCACCAATACCGTAAAGAAGGGTGAACCCGGCTGATAATCCGACACCCCATCCGAATAACTGTCGGACGGTACGGTGAAGCTCCATACGATTACCGGCGCCGATATAACGACCGGCAAGTGCCTCGCCTGCATAGGCAAATCCATCCATAATATATGAAAAGAGGGTAAACAGCTGCATTAATAAAGTGTTTACAGCCAGTACTACTTCGCCTTGGGCGGCTCCGGCAGAGGTGAAGAACATCGTTACAGCTACCAGGCACAAAGTACGGAGAAAAATATCGCGATTTACCTGAAAGAACCGATACATGGCTTGTTTTTGCCAAATGCCTCTCCAATGGACTCGTTTCCGCAATTGTTTATAATAACGTAGCCATAAAAGCAGAGCCATCAGGAAACCTGCATATTGGGCTATAAGCGTTCCGAGAGCTACTCCTTCTACTTTCATTCCGAAAAGGAATACAAAACAAAGACTTGCCAGGATATTCACAATATTCTGCGTAATAGCGATATACATCGGAAAACGGGAATTCTGCATTCCGATGAACCAGCCGGCAAAACCGTAAAGGCCGAGCATGGCAGGAGCCCCCCAGATGCAGATACGAAAGTAGAGAGTGGCCAGACGTTCTACTTCGTCGGAAGTCTGTATGAAAGCAAATGCGGCTTTTTGGATGGGATATTGCAGAGTCATCAGACAGAGTGCGATAAACAATCCCACGCCGACTGAACGTAGAAGCAGTTTTGTTACTTCTTCCAGATTACGTTGTCCGAATGCTTGGGAAGTCATGCCGCTGGTGCCCATCCGTAGAAAGCCGAATATCCAGTAAATGATGTTGAACAGCATGCCACCTACAGCAATGGCTCCGATGTAGGCGGCCGATCCCAGATGTCCTACAATAGTGACATCGACCAGTCCCAATAACGGGACTGTGATATTGGAAATAATAGAGGGAACGGCTATTTGCAGAATCCGTTTGTTTCCGTTACTGATGTGCATTTGTTTATTCATTGACATGCAAAGTTACATGAAAAACAGAGAATATGAAAATGATGTGAACAATCATGTAATTATATTGGTTCGCAACGTTCTCGATACAGGAATTAATATTATTTTTGTCTGCATATTGAAAGATATCTTACAGACAATTAACAAACATCGCAGCGAGGTAGCATTATCAATTTGAATTTAATAACTAAATGAAAAACATATGAGGCAATTTATTCTAATAATGATTTGTATATTACTACAAGTCATTCATGTGCATGCAGGGTCTAAGGATATAACGTGGAAATGGGATTATTCCGAAGCGGATGATATTTTTATTGATTTGCTTGGCAAGGCGGCTACTGGATTTATGGAAACGAATACGCCTAACTGTTATGGGGGGAAATTAGTAGTAAAACTTCCCGAGGGATTACATTTTAAGCAAACAGAAGCACCTGCTTTTTTGTTGATTGGCAATGCGGAAGAAATAGCTTTTAACGTTGACGTAAATGATAGTATGGCTATTCTTTCATTAAAGACATCTTCAGTACAAACTGTTCCGTCAGAAGCTATTAATATTACACTTAATCCTAAAGCGATTAAAGGCAAACTCAGAAAAGGTATGAACACAACCGGTAGGTTGAGTTTTCATCCATCAGAGATTCCTACCGTATTTAAATCGCCGATAACGGGTAGAACGTATCATTTAGTGTTTAATGATGAGTTCGATGATGGAGTGATAGATACTTTAAAATGGGATACTAGAAGTAGAAGAAGTCCTTTTACCCGTAGAGGTATGTATCAAGAGAAATCTTACTATGTGCTGTGTCATGAGGATTGGACCAAAGAGTTGCATGGCGAACTTCGTTTGGAAGTCTCTAAATACCCGACACAAAACAATGTTGTGATGACCGGTGGGATTTTATCACTGGGCAGGTTCATGGCACGTTATGGTTATTATGAGACAAAGGCTTCATTTAGAGACTGTATTGGTGAAGGTTACTGGCCTGCTTTTTGGATACATTTTGATGAAGCCGATAAGTATGGAAAAGGAACTGAAATTGATGTTTTTGAATATATTCCTAAAGATAAACAAATCTTTCAGACACTTCATTGGTATAAAAAACAAGCAATGGAGGAGCAGCAATCAGAAGTGCAACATGCAGCTCTGGATTACGATAAAAGTGGGCAATTTAAAGAACACCGTTCGTCTACCGAGTATTTTGTATTGGATGAAGCTCAGAGTAAAGAGCATACATTTGCTGTGGAATGGACCCCCGAAGAACTGATTTTCTACACAGATGGTAAGGTTACCCGTCGGGTGAATCGGAAAGATGATCCCAAACAAGTGCCAAGTGCTTACCAAATGGTTTATTTCTCTTGTTCCGCAGGAGAATGGGGAGGTAATGTGATGGAAAATCAAGTACCTGCCTATGTCTATTTTGATTATTGCAGATGTTATCAGGAAAGTGATCAGGATGCTATTTACACCGTTAAAGGTAATGGGATGAAAGTTCCGGCGAGCCGGCGTGTGGGAAAGCTCTGAATATAACAAAGGGTCAGGCTCACAAATATTGAAAATAATAGTGAGTATGTGACTTGGGAATACACAATATAAATACTATCTTTGTAGGGACCTAACTAAATAAAAATGAAGAAGATGAAAACCTTGACTTTATTTCTTTCCTTGCTCTTTTCTTTCCCGTTTGTGCTTTCGGCTCAGATGGTGGGAGAGACTTTGCAGAAGGTCTCTGCTGCCCTTGATAACAGACAGTGGGACCAAGCTGTTACTTTGTTCCGCCAAGCGGTAAATACCAATGTAGAGAAAGCCGAAATGTTCTATTGGACAGGTGTGGATAAGAGTCTGGAAGTATCATCCAGGATGGGGCGGGAACTGGCTGCTTATTACAAAAAATCACGCAGCTATGACAAAGCGTATCTTTTTTATAAAGAGTTGCTTCAAA
>OGDJ01000867.1_pt1 | contig 14194 bp, 13 predicted proteins | sample 1570401 | NCBI WGS metagenome assembly OGDJ01 (sample SAMEA2582185, study PRJEB24529) | metagenome | biome: Human gut stool | place: China | collected 2011
GACGAGTCAAAGGCATTAGTAGCTTGAACGAAAGTGAAAGCCAGCGTCTTTAGGCACTGGCCGGTAACAAAGGCTTATAGCCGCTGAGCAAACCACCCGTTTGACGGGTGGTACTGATTTTGGGCAGAAGAAAAGAACAGGTGGAAGATGGTGTGGTAAAGACAGAACCACACCTGTATAAAGCTTTCGGCAGTAACCGGGATAACTTTGCAAACAGCCTGCTTATGACAAGAAAGATGCATGACAAAAAGTACAGCAGATATAAGCAGAAGGAGATACTGGCACAGAAGCTTTCAATATCCTTCCACCCGGAGGATAATGACAGACTGACCTATGAGCAGGCATATAAAATAGCAGAAGATTTTGCGAGGGAGTTCTTCTGGTCAAAAGGATATGAAGTATTGTTTGCAGTGCATACAGATACAGCACATACACATGTGCATTTTCTGGTAAGCAACTGCAATGTAAAAGATGGAAAGTCCTTCAGACGGGGACCGGCAGAGCTGAAGGAAATGTGCAGATATTTCGGGGAACAGTGCAGGGAATATGGACTGACACATTCGTATCGTGACAGCTACTATGTAAAGGACAAAGACAGGGAACGTCAGAACTTTGCAGAATATCAGATGAAAAAGCGGGATAAGCTGTCGTTTCGGGAGGAGATAAAGGTGCTTCTGCGAAATGCCATGAACAGACCGAAGAATAAGACTTTGCAGGATGTGATTGATTATGCGAAGAAGTATTATCTGATGGATGTTCGGCTCCGGGGCAATACCATATCCTATGCCCTGAAATACAGGACGGATAAAAAAGGAAAGCCGATGGCGGTCAGAGAGAGCAGGCTTGGTGCAAGATTTACTGTCGCAGGGATAACTGAATATCTGAAAAAGAAGGAAAAAAGCAGATATTGAACAGGAATCTGGAAGATATGATGATTATGCGGAATGGGATATATCTGATGTTAAGGAAAGTGTCAGTATAGATACAGCATGGAGTGTTCAAAAGGAATATGAAAAGACAGAAGGGAATATCAGTGTATATGAGGGCTTTGACCGGTTCTGTGAGAAAGAGAACATTCGTGATGACGAGGAGGAAGTATTCTATGGTGCTGCGTTTGATGAATTTAACCGGGAGTGGCAGGGAATAGCAGCGGAAGAACAGACAGAACCGGCTTCCCATAAAGAAGAGCAGGAGATACCACCAGATTATACGAAGATGTCCATACAGGAGCGTGTCAGACAGCTCCCAACGCCAACAGATGATACTTCACAGGAATTTGAAGCATATAAGAACAGGATGGGATATGATGCGGCTAAGATGAAGAGTATCCGTTATAAGATGAGTGTATATGATGAATTCTTAGAGGAACTGGAAGCCAGAAAGAAATACCATGGAACGAAAGCATATGGCAGACAGAGCACAAGGAAGCGTGATAGAGGGGAAAGGTGAAAATAATTTTGATGATCGTACCATATCGGCAATTATAAAAAGTGCCGATATGGTGCAAAATATTTCCTGATTCTGCTCGTAAATTTCCAATTCTGCAATAGCACTTGAACTTTACTGCAAGACACGGATAATAATTATGGGATAATATATGAAAATGTAGATGACCTGCCGATATACACACAGAGTGGACTATGATATGAGGAGGTGAATGCGGTGTTATCGATTGCAATATGCGATGATGAAGAATTTTTTAGAATAACCGAAAAGCAGCTTATATTAAAATATATGGCAGGGAAAAACTGCGAATGTATGATTGACATGTATGAGTCTGGAAAAGAATTATTAGCATTAAAGTCAGCAATTTCCCAATATCATATTATTTTTCTTGATGTGAATATGGAAGAAATTGATGGAATAGAGACAGCAAAGGAAATACGGAAAATAACAAAAGATGTTTTTATTGTTTTTGTGACGGCTTTTATTACATATGCGTTGGAAGGATACAAGGTGGATGCAGTAAGGTATCTCATAAAGGATCATGAAAGCCTTGAAAAAGCAATGACAGAGTGTATGGATACAATCCTTGAAAAAATGGATTATGAAGAAAACGAAATGACTTTTGATTTTCAGGAGGGGAAAACAACAATCAGTCTGGAAAATATTCTTTATATAGAAAGCAATCTGCATCGACTGATATTTTACATGGTGGGTGAAGATGCAGTTCATTATACAATATATACGAAACTGGATGATGTAGCAGAATCACTGCAGAATAAAGGCTTTTGCCGGATTCATAAAAGTTATCTGGTAAATTTGAAATATGTAGAAAGTGTGGAGCGTTACAGGGCTGTGCTTTCAAATGGAAAAAGTCTTGCAATATCAAAGGCGAGATTTTTAGATACAAGAAACGAATTTGCTTGTTACAGAGGTGAAATTTAATGGAAATGCATATTTTTGGAGTGCTGTATACAGTGCTTTTTGTAATATTGTGTGTGATGTTTATCGGGACTTTTTCAGAAAAAAGAGACCTGTCGGGTAAATGGTGTCGCTATGCTGTCATCGGAGCTATGATTTTGGCAGACTACTTTATTTCCGTAAAACTGGATGGTGACATTATACTGAAAGAAATAGCAATCATTGTGACTGGAACGCTTTTTATGTGTTTGTGTTTCAGACAGCGGTGGATAAAAACAGCAATCTTTGTTTTGTTATATCAGGGAATCTGTTTTGTGACGGATTATATTTCTATTATAATGCTGTCTAAATGTTTTCCGACAATTACGATGGAACGTTTATCGGAACCACTGATAAATGCAATGCTAGGAATTTTAAGCCAGATGCTGCAGGTCTGTTTTATTATGGTGCTGCGAAGATATGTTGTAAAAAAATCCTCGGAAATGCTTACCACATTAGAATGGGTAAGATTTACAATCTTTCCGATTTATACAATCATTGTCCTGATTGCACTTCTGACAAATTTTGAAATTCCGGAAAGTGATCATCAGAAAAATATATTGATCTGTATCGCGTTTGGGTTGCTGGTGATGAATATTATTGTTTTTTGCCTGATCAATGATATATTGAAGCGGGAAGTACAGATAACAGAGAAACGCTTATTGCTGGAGCGGGTTAAAAATGAAACCGGAATGTACCGGACGATTTCAGAAAATTATGATAAACAGAAAAAAAGAGAACATGAGTATAAAAACCAGCTTGCACTCATTGCAGCGTTAGCCAGTGAAAACAGAGTAGACGAGATCAATCATTATCTGAAGCAATACAATCATGAAATCATGCAGCACACAGATTTCATTGATACAAATAATGTAATTGTCAATGCAATATTAAACTCAAAGTATCAGGAGACAAGGGAAAAAGGCATTGTATTTGTTGTAAAGGTAAATGACCTGTCGGATTTGAGAATAAAAGATGAGGATATTGTTCTGATATTGTCAAATTTATTAAATAATGCGATAGAAGCATGTGAGCAGTGCGAAAAACCAATCATAAAAATGAAATTTGTAAAAGAAGAACATCAGATTGTCCTGTCTGTTGCAAATACATTTTCAGTCACCCCGGTAATCGTTGGGAAAAGATACATAACAACAAAAACTAAGGAAGCAGACAGACATGGGATCGGACTGGAAAATATAAAGGAAACCGTTGGAAAATATGACGGTTCCTGCGTGATAAAACATGATGATGATAATTTTAAGGTTGCAATTTTAATACATAATCAGGAAAAGTAGATGCGATTTATAGTTGTATCTACTTTTTTTATTTCCAATTCTGCTTTAAAATTTCCAATTCTGCAATGGATATACAGAATTAGACAGGAAATGACGAATAAAAAGATAAAGTGAACTGGAGATGATGAAGTCATGACAGAATATATTGCAAATATGTTGACAAAGAACATGTATATGGATGGTCTGATTAAAGAAAGCGAAGAGAGTATTTATTCATATTCCATACAACTTATTGTTGAAAAGATAATAGGATTTTCGGCTATTTATATGATAGCGTTATTTCAAGGATATTTTTTTGAAACTGTTTTATTTACTATATCTTTATCAAATTTAAGAAAGTGCACAGGTGGGTATCATGCAAACAGTTTTAGAGGCTGTTTTATTGGAACGGTAAGTATTTATCTTATATATATAAAATTGATATACCCATATCTTCTTAATAATATGAAGATAAATATGATTATTTTTCTTGTATCGGCAATGGCTATTTTTGTATTAGGAGCAGTAAATCATCCTGGCATGGATTGGAATAAGGAAGAATTCGAGGAAAATAAGAAACTTGCCAGAATAACAGTATTTGTGGAATTGCTAGTTGTTATTGCACTTACATATCTTGGAATGGTAGAAAAATATATTCTGTTTATGAGCTTTGGAATGATTTTATGTGCAATTTTATTAACACTGGGAAAAATAACGGGACAGGAGGTGAAATGTGATGAGTAATAATATTAAGAAAGAGTTATTAGGCTTAATGCAAAAAGCTGTAAAACTTGAGGTAGAGAAGAATGGAAATGAAGCTTCTCGCTATTGCCCGGTTATTTTGCATCAGCCTAAAAGACCTAAAAAACTGAAATAGGTAATGAAAATATTACTGTGTAAATGGAAGGAGAGAAAAGATAATGAAATTAAAAAACAAAGTAGCCATGTTGTTGGCATTGAAGCGTAGAAGTATGTAGGAGGTTGAGATGATGCAATCAATATCAAGTTATATTAATCCCAATACAAGAGCACTTACATCTAATTATAAAAATACAGTTATTAAAGATAAGGAAGCATATAACGGGGCGATGTCGCAGCACTTACTAAATCCGGTAGAGGATCTGGCACAAGCGTTAAAAACACCAATAAAATTGGCGAAGGGTGCTTCAATTAGCAGACAGAATAATTCTGTTAATATTGCAGAAGGACAAAGTATTCGTGTTAATGGAGGTCATGTGCTTACGGTTACGGCGCATGGAGTAGAGGTTTCTGGTGGAGATAATCCGTATGATACACAATCATATGTAAAAGCACAGAGAATGGCAGATGCATTGGCATCCATGCTGCGAAATGCAGGTGGGACAATGACTACTGTAGCACATTCAAAGGAGGAATATGCCCGGTATACAGAGGGAATTACGGATGTTATGTCTTATCTGGGTGTAGACACTTCCAAAGATTTTACGGTCAATGGTATGAAATATAGCAAAAATAAAGATGGCTGGTATGAGTCAGAAGCGAATAGTGAGGCGCAGACGGCATATGAACAGTTAAAAGCGAATAACAGAACCTATCAGTTTGCAGACGAAAAAACCAAAAAACAGATTGCTTATATTAGCGATTATTACCTTCAAACAGTGCCGGAGAGTGTAAAAGCGGCGTGGCAGGAAACTTTAGAAGAAACGGGGGTTAATCCATTTCAGACTGATTTATCCAGTACATTAACGCAGCTATCTGTGGAGCAGGATTTTCTGACAGGTGGTAATGACAATATTTTTGGAGAAACGAAAGAAAGTTGTTTGGCGGCTATCAACAAAATATTGGAGAGAATAGAAAATCCATTGGCAACAATGACAGAGGAAAGGACAGCATGACTGATTTGAGTTTATAAATATTTTATTTAGCAATAGAAAATGACTTTCAAGAATTTACACTACCTTAACGTGAATACTTGTTGACTTCTATAGATGTTCATGATATGTTTGTTTTAAGAGCTTGAGACGGAATTTTATTATAATTCAGAGAGGAATGATGCCATTGAAGAGTGAAAACTAATAATTTAAGCAACTGTTTCATTATGAACTTTTTAGATGGCAAGGTAGTTTACACCGTGCCTTTATAAAATTGTAGGAGGTAAGAATGAAAAAAATAAGATATTTTATAGTGTCAACAATTGTATTATGTATGATTTTTGCTTCAACAATAGTTACTTATGCGGCAGATCCTTATTTGTCCTTTGGCTCAAAAACAGGGAATGTAAATGTGAAAAAATATGCTGATAAATATAATGATACATGGGTTTCGGTTATTGATAATGGAATATCCGCATGGAATAATTCTAGTGCAAATGTATCAATTTCAAAATCCTCATCTAGCAAAAATTCTATTGAAGCAGCACGATATAATGATACATGGTATGGACTAACCTCACAAACATATAACTCAAGTACTGGATATACAACAAAATTTACAATAAAGGTTAATGCTAGAACCATAAGTGAGGATGCAACAAACTTTAATAATTTTGCTAAAAGTACAGTTACGCATGAATTTGGACACGTTTTTTGGCTATGTGATAATCCAAATACATCAAAATCATCAATTATGAAATATAGCAGAAACAGAAATAGTATGACAGCACCACAAACATTTGATGTTGACAATGTTAATGCGAAATATGATTAATAATTTTAATATTAAATATGGAGGATGATGATATGAAAAAAAGAGCGTTTATGCTAGTTGGCATATTATTGATTTCAATTGTTATGAGTGCTTGTAGTTCAAATTCAAAATCCACAACAAATGAAAATGAAACTACTATTATTCAAGCGGAATATCCTGTATATGATACTGCGGAAGAAATTGTTGATGCTTCAGATTTAGTTTTTAGTGGTACAGTTACGGAAATTAATTATGAATCACTGAATGTTAAATCAGAAACAGGAGCCGATTCTGAAACTGGATTAGTTGAAGCTACAGAAATTCCATATACAATTTTTGATATTAGTATTGAAAAGGTGTATAAAGGAAATGTAGAATCAAGTTCAATTTCAATAAAACGACCAGGTGGAAAGATAGATGGTCAATTTTTTGTTGTAGAAGGTGCTTCAACAATCGAAGTGGGAGAAACATATCTGTTTATTACACAAACATATGAAAATGCTTATCCTAGTCTGTTAAATGTGACGCAAGCCTCATTCGATATGAGCAAACCTGAAGTTTTAAATAGTGAACAAGGCAATGCGAGAATCACTTTATCCGAAGTTTTAGAATATTTGGATTCAATCAATTAGAAGGTAAGATTAGAATAGCTCAGTTGTTGATAATTGTACCAATTTATGCTGATAGGGTAATCAAGAGGACGATAGTTCAGAGAACTATCGTTCTTTTGATTTTGTAATATGCCAGTTTTATGTTATTATATTTAAATTCCACACCTCTTTTTCACAGCTCTTGTAGGTTGTGGTCAGTTCTTTTTTCCGCGTTTCCAATGCCTGATATTCGGCTCGCAGCTTATCCACATTCAATCCTTTTAGCTTGATGCCTGCCTGTTCAAGCATACGCCTTGCACCGCCATAAAGGATAATCTGGCTCTCGTATCTGCGGAAATATGCGTCCGGGTTCTTGGCTTTTTTGTAGGCGATATGGTAAGAGCGGTTGTCCTTGTACTGCTCGGCATATTTGATGATTTCCGCAAGGTTTTTCATGCGGTGTTCCAGTTCCACAACGCTCTGTTTGGCGGACTTTCCCGCTTCGGTTTTTACAGTAATTTTATGCTCCAGATCGGAGAGAGAACCAGCTTCATTATAGCTTTATGCGGCGATTTTCAGATTCTCGATTGCTGCCCACTGTTGCAGTCCGGGACTGTTCTGGAATTTCTCGTCCGAGGTGTCAATGAGCCTGCGTGCAGAGTAGTCTTTTTTCGGAATAACTGCCTTTCGTTCCCGTTTCTTTTCGATGCGTTCCCGGATACGTTCCTTTGTGTATTCTTTCCCTAAAGACCTTGCACTACCACGGACAAAATGCTCCTTGTCCAGAGAGCGGAAAGAGATATATTTTGCAGCATCTTCTCCAAAAGTTTTCCCTTTGATTTCGTAACCTTTTGCCCACATAAGAAGCAGAAATTCTTCATAGGTGGAAGCCGACTTGATGAAAAAATTGATGTCCCGTCGAAGCTGTGTTTTCCAAGTCGAACCATTCTGATCAGACTGCCATTCCTTGTATTTTTTGCCACGTTCACCGCCTGGAATGATGACGGAAAGATTGTGTTCTTTGCACAGTTCATCACTCAAGTGGCGGATGCGGTGGTAGGTCTGTGTGCAGTCATGGTATTTGTTATATTCAATGTTGTCAGCCGCACAAAAGATGATATGATTGTGTATATGCCCCTTATCAATATGCGTGGTGACAACATACGAATATTCCCCCTCTAAAACCTTGCCTGCAAGCTCTTTTCCAATGCGGTGTGCTTCCTCATAACCGACCTCGCCCGGAGCAAAAGCCTGTATCAGATGGTAGGCTTATTAGTTTAGAAAAAGTAAATAAAGACTTGACGTTTAAATCTTACAGATGTAAGATATAAGGGAATATTATATACAGAAAAAAGAAATCATGATTGCTTTGACATAACTTTTGAAATGGAAAGAACAATTTTTTTTAAAATAAAATCTTACAACTGTAAGAAAAAGGAGATGCTATGACGAAAAAAAAGAAAAAAAGCAGGATATACATTATATGGCTCATGAATTTATGCTTGATTACAACTGTGGTTGCCTTTTTTGTATGGTATGAAAGTGTACCTGATGTATCACCGGAGAAGGTTCTTAAAACATATATGGATCATGTTTCAAATCGAGAATATGAACAAATGTATGAGATGATTGATGCAGGAATATCTGGGAATATCAGTCAGGAAGATTTTGTAAAACGTAATTCTGCTATTTATGAGGGAATTGATGTAGATAATATGAAAGTTCATATCACATCTTATGATAAAGAACAAAAAGAGATCTGTTATGAAACATCTATGGATACTGTTGCAGGAAAAGTAACTTTTGAAAATAAGGCATCATTTATACTGGAAAAAGGCAAATATAAGCTGATATGGAATGATTCTTTGATATTTCCAGAACTGGATTCCACAGATAAAGTAAAAGTGTCTACAACAAGTGCTAAAAGAGGGCAGATTATAGACCGAAATGGTCACTTGCTTGCAGGCGAGGGAGTGGCTTCTTCTATAGGCGTAGTTCCCGGAAAATTAGAGAATAAGAATGATGCTATCAGCCAGTTGGCAGAATTATTGGAAATGAAAACAGAAGATATAGAAAAAAAATTAGCAGCAAAATGGGTAAAAGATGATTCATTTGTACCATTAAAAACAGTTCCAAAGGTGAATGAATTAAAACTGATGTCGATTGAGCCAGATCAGGAAACATTGGCAGAGAAAGACCGACAGGAGAAATTATTAGAGATTCCAGGTGTGAAAATTTCAGATATCACTGTAAGGGAATACCCACTGGGGGAGGCTGCTGCACATTTAGTGGGATATGTTCAAAACGTTACGGCAGAAGATTTAGAAGAACACGCCGGAGAGGGATATACATCGAACAGTGTGATTGGAAAAAGTGGAATGGAAGGATTATTTGAAAAAGAATTAAAGGGACAGAATGGGTGTTCTATTACTATTGTTGATTCAAATGGCAATAAGAAAAAAATCATAGTAAGCACGATTGTAGAAAATGGAAAAGATATAAAACTAACGATAGATTCGAATTTGCAAAAAGAATTATATGAACAATTTAAAGATGATAAGAGCTGTTCAGTTGCTATGAATCAGTATACGGGAGAAGTATTGGCTTTAGTCAGTACACCTTCATATGATAACAACGATTTTATTAGGGGCATGTCAAGTGAAAAGTGGAATGCGCTGAATGAAGATGAGAACAAACCTATGTATAATCGTTTTCGACAGGTCTGGTGTCCGGGATCTACGTTTAAACCTATTATAGCTGCTATTGGATTAACAACAGGGGCGATTGATCCAGATGAGGATTATGGGAATGAAGGATTGAGCTGGCAGAAAGATTCCTCATGGGGATCTTATTATGTAACGACGCTTCATGCTTATGAGCCGGTTATTCTAAAAAATGCTTTAATTTATTCAGATAATATTTATTTTGCAAAGGCGGCATTAAAAATTGGGGAAAACGATATGGAAAGTTCATTAACAAAACTGGGATTCAATGATGTACTTCCATTTGATATTAAGATGGCAAAATCGCAGTTTTCCAATACAGAAAAAATTGAAAAAGAGGTACAGTTGGCTGATAGTGGCTATGGACAAGGTCAGATTCTTGTGAATCCTTTGCATATGGCTTGTATGTATTCTGCATTTTGCAATGAAGGAAATATGATAAAACCATATCTTACATATAAGGAAGATGCAATGCCTGATGTCTGGATCAAAGAAGCATTTACAAAGGATGCGGCGCAAATTGTTTTGGAGGATACGAAAGAAGTCATAAACAATTCTCATGGAACTGGCTATGCAGCACATAGAACGGATATTATATTAGCCGGAAAAACTGGAACTGCAGAAATCAAAGCATCAAAAGATGATACAACGGGGACTGAATTAGGATGGTTTTCTGTTTTTACAACGGACAAGAATATGGAGCGTCCTATTATGATCGTCAGCATGGTAGAAGATGTAAAAGGAAGAGGTGGAAGCGGTTATGTTGTCAAAAAAGATAGTCAGGTTCTTGAAAAGTGGTTTTCTGGTAATTAGTATAGGATTTTCGATGGGGATTTCGGGGTGTAAAGGGAATATAGAAGAACCAGTATCCTCTGAACCTATTGAAATTGTCAGTGAGAAAGGAATGGATGATAATTTTATAAATATTCCGATAGATATTTATGAGGAAGCCACAACAAAAAATAAGCTGAAGGATATGGAAACAGTACGTAAAGTTGTAGAAAGATTTGGGGAATGTGGATATGCGGCAGTTGATTGTGAAAATCGAGTTGATATGACACAAATGCAAAGTGTGATGGATTTTTGTGATTCGGTAGAGAACCAGAAAGAAGCAGAAGTGACAATTATCCAAGTGAGTAGTTTGGGAGGATTTTCAGTCTATCATTTACAGACAGAAAATGGAGTGGTTCATGTGAAAAGATGTTACTACGGATATAAAGATGGAATTATGAAAAGTGAAGATGAGGGTGAATATCAAACCGATTATTGGAGATATACCGATGATGGATATATGATGTTCTCCGGAACATATTTTTCAGAAGAATTGTATGTATTAACATTAAGTTCTGCAGAAGAGCATGTAGCATTTCGTATACTGCCATTGGATGCAAAGTGCAGGGAATTAAATGAGAAATATCTTTTACCAATAGGATATGAGTTAAATAATATGTTTTTAGTGGATTGGAATGAGGATGATTTTGGAGAACTGAATTTCTATGACATGTTTGATTTGTTGTATCCAAAGTTGCATAATGAAAAATTTCCATATGTAGCAGATGATAATTTAGGAATAGGTGCAGTTTATCATATTCCCAAAACAGAGTTTGAAAATGTAATTATGGAATATTTTAATATCGACAGTGATAAATTGCAGAAAAAAACTATTTACGATTATCAAACTCAAACATACGAATATAAACCAAGAGGATTTTATGAGATAGAGTATCCAGAATATCCGTATTCCGAGGTGGTTGGGTATAAAGAACATTCGGATGGGACGATAACGCTCAACGTTCATGTGATATATCCGTATGCAGGCGATTCAAATGTATATATGCATGATGTTACGGTCAGACCATTATCTGACGGGGGATTCCAGTATGTATCAAATTACATTGTTTCAGAGGAAGAAAATAACAACATTACATGGCATACACCGCGTTTAACTGAAGATGAATGGAATGATATATATGGAGGACAGTAATGGAAGATATAAAATGGTTTATAAAAAAGTTTGGAATCATTTTTGTTATCCTCTTGGTGATGATTGTAAGTGTAGGAATCTTTTTTGAGAAGAACGTGAGAAAATCATCAGCAGAGGAAACATGGGAAAAGCCAGTACAGATATCAGATATAGAGTTTTGGCAGGAGGAGTCTGATTACGAGAGGGAAAATGAAGATAATTCGCCGTATTGGATTATTCCTCAGTCAAAAAGTTTACTGTCTGAAGAAGAGAGCAAAAATATCCAAAATGAAGCACTAACTGCGGCAGAACTGGTGAAGGTGGTATATAAGGATATTGTAATTATAGATGATGTACCTGCCTATGCTTCTGGAATTGATGGTTTTACAAATGAACAGGGAGAACAGGTTATAAAAATACTTGGAAAAAGTGGATATGTATGCGTTAAAGAAAATGTAGAGATGCAAAATTATGATAAATTGCAAAATTTCTATAAAAGTTATCTTATTGGTCAGGATACATTGATAACAGTATTTGTGGTTCAAGCTGATGGATTGCTTGGCGCACAGACATTTGTCTATCGAAATGAAAAGTTGCAAAGTTACTATGTAGGTATTCGATGGAGAGAGGGCGGAGAACCAGAGATACTTGGAACTTCGGTAAGTGATTTGTCAGAAATTAAATTTACTGAAAAAGGATATTTTATTTATACGTTTGAAAATCCAGTTACGCATGCAGGATTGAGAGAATATTGGAGAGTAAAGTTACTTCCAGAAAAATGCAGAGAACTTACAGAAAAATATATAGCTGGTCTTAGTTATGTAAATTATAATATGCTGGTTGTAAACTGGGATAGCAGCAATGTGGAAGATATATTGATGCCTTGCATGTTTGAGGATATTTATCGAATTTATACAGGGAAAAATTTAAAAACGGACAATGGGGAGATTCCAGCAGAAGAATACGAGAAAATAATGACTACATATTTCCCGGTATCCACGGAACAACTAAGAAAATATTGTAAATATAACGAAAAAAGTAATAGCTATGAATATGACATGATTTCTGCCAGCCCATATCCACCGTTTGGAGAAGTGGTTGATTATACGGAAAACTCTGATGGAACGATTACTCTGATTGTAGATGGAGTATGGGCAGATTATAATTCCGACTGCGCATTTACAAATCGAATTGTGGTTCAGCCATTTGAAGATGGAACTTTTAGATATTTAGCCAATTCTATTGAACAAAAAGAATTGGAATTGCCAGTCATAGCAAGAATGAATCCTTAATGTGGCTGGAAGGAAAGGACGATATTTATGAAAAAGCGTATTTGGTTCATTGTGCTGATCAGTTGTTTATTATGTGGATGCATAAGGAAAGATATGACATCAGATAGTCAGTTGATGGATAGTAGAGATGTTGATTCTACGGAAGAAAACGAGAATGCAAAAGAAGATGTTGCAGAACAGTGGGAAAAAGGTTATGACCTTCCAATAGATGAGCCGGAAAGAAAAGAAGCAGAGGATGAGTGTAAAATGATTCTGGAGCTTATTTCTGATATTTATACTCAGGCAGATAAAGGGGAGGCAGTTAATACGGTTCTGGATGATAAGACAATCTATAAAATGCAGGATCGGATAAAAGAAAAAGGGTATCCGGTTATAACGATGAAAGCATATGCAGCAATGGAAAATTATAAAAAAGTCGAAGATTTTCTTAAAAACTGTCAGGAAGAGAAAGCTGGTTTTATAGTGCTTTACGAGTTGCAGTCAGATGGTGGCATTGGCAGAGATAAATTTATTTTTGATGGAAAGGACATGTATTTAATAAGTGCGTGTGCTACATGGAACACCAATGATACATATGGATTGTCCTATATTTCTTATGCAAGGATAAAGGAGTGGAAATATACGGATAAAGGATGGTTTTGTTATGAATTATGTGTTCCGGAACCACCGGAGGTTACAGAGATTGTTGACGGAAGCTGTCTGGTAAGAATAAAGCCATTATCTAAGGAACAACGGGAAATGTCAGAAAGATGCGTACAAGATCTGGGGTATCAGGGAAATAATCTTTTATGCTCGAATTGGGATACTGACCATATGGAAAAACTGGACTATAATGGAATGTATGAATATCTGTATGCCATGAAACATCAGAAAGCGTTTGATGCAGAGGATTATTCAAATGGAATACCAAAAGAAGAATTTGAGAGTTTGATCATGGAATATCTTCCGGTAACAGCAGAGCAAATTCAGGAATATGCGGTATTTGATGAAAAAAATCAGACTTACGTATGGGTACGACAAGGCTGCCTTAACTATGCACCAACTTTTTTTGGAACTTCGCTGCCGGAGGTTATTGATATCAAAGAAAATGAGGATGGAACAGTGACATTAACGGTGGATGCGGTGTGTGATATGGTCATTTGTGATGATGCGGTCATAACCCATGAACTTACAGTAAAGTTTGCTGATGATGGTAGCTTTCAATATTTGGGGAATGAAATCCTTGATGATGGAATTATGCATATACCAGATTACCAATACCGTATTAAAGAATGATTTGATAATA